>Ga0209636_10000154_pt1 | contig 56788 bp, 49 predicted proteins | sample DeeMarSWOR152_54_FD_187464 | JGI IMG/M metagenome (GOLD analysis project Ga0209636, IMG submission 187464) | Marine sediment microbial communities from White Oak River estuary, North Carolina - WOR-1-52-54 (SPAdes) (version 2) | ecosystem: Environmental > Aquatic > Marine > Intertidal zone >...
GGGCGAACCAGACAGGTTGAATTTTAAGCTTTCTGGAATCTTGAACCAACATTTTCCAGTAGCCATGGCTCCCGCAATGTCGGTTGATCCTAAACCAGTTGAAAAAGCTCCTAAGGCTCCTTCAGTGCAGGTATGGGAATCTGCCCCAACTATAACGTTTCCAGGAGAAACGAATTTTTCAACAAGAATCTGGTGGCAAACTCCGTCCGTGAAGAAGTTGGGAATTTTCTGTTCTGTTACGAAGTTTCTAACTTTTTGATGAAGTGTAGCTGCGTCTACGCTTGGTGGAGGAAAGAAATGGTCAAATACGATTACAATTTTGTCTGGATCGAAAACCTTTTTTCCGATTTTGTAGAGACCTTCAATGGCTAGGGGAGCTGTAGAGTCGTGAGCCATCACAATATTAATGTCAGCGATCACAACGTCCTCGGCAGTCACCTCACTTTTGTGAGAAGCGTTTGCCAGAATTTTTTCTGTTATTGTCAGTCCCATTAATGTCAACTCCTTGGATTTCCATGATTAATTCTTTAAGCTCATTTGGCGTGTAAGAACTCTGCCTTCCCTCCTGCGAAAAGGATGCCTTTATCTTTGAAAGAACTTTTTCCGCTACTTTTTCAGGGATGTTCATTCCAAGCTCCTTTTCTGCGATATACATAATACCATGCCTCCCGCAAAGTTCATCTATGTACACTTTTCTTCTTTGACCAACTAGTTCAGGTGGATAAAACTCATACGTCGCCGGATTAACGAAAACTCCGTGCTGGTGGATTCCTGAGCTGTGGGCCGTAACGTTTTTACCGGTTATTGGTTTGTGGGGAGACACTTTTATTCCGGTGATATTTTCGACGAGTTGTGTCAGTTCAGTTAACTGGCTTAGCTCAAATTTGCTCATTCCGAATAGTATATGTAACGCAGGAACAACTTCTTCTGTGGCAGCGATTCCTGCTCTTTCTCCAAGACCATTTACAGACGTTGACACTGTTGATGCTCCAGCTTCTACGGCAGCCATTGAATTTGCTAAAGCCAATCCCAAATCATTGTGGCAATGTACCTCGATTGGGATGTCTATAACCTTTTTTACTTCTTTTACCAGATACGTCATTCCATTAGGGCTGGTGCATCCTAGGGTATCAACGACTCTGGCCCTATCTGCTCCAGCTTCTTCTGCTGTTTTGAAGGCTTTTTTCAAGAAATTTAAGTCGTTTTCTCTGGTGGAATCCTCTGCGCTATATATGACAAATAGCCCATAGCTCTCTGCATAACTAATTGAGTCAAATAGTTTGTTCAGGTACTCTTCTTGGCTCATGCCATGAAACTTATGTTTTCTGTGGTAGTGTGATATGGAGAAAGATACTACGGCTCCGTCAGCACCGGTGTCTGCAACAACGTCTATATCTTCGTTTTTAGCTCTGGCAAAAGCAGATATCTGGGCGTCTAGGTTCATGTTTACTATCTCTTCGATGCATTTTCTTTGTTTTTCTGAAGCCGCTGGAAATCCAGATTCTATCTGTTGTATCCCCACTTCGTCCAACTTTTTGGCAATCCTCAGTTTATCTTCTATGCTAAAGACGATGCCTGGTGTTTGTTCCCCTTCCCTTAAGGTGCTGTCGTGCACGATGTACTCGTCTATTGAAGGGGAATTATAGTTGGCAAAGTTATATGGACTCGGGAGGATTCCTTGTCTGTTTAACCTTCTTAGGATCTTTTCTCCACGTTCGTCAAGGTATTCCTTTTCCAATTAATCAAACCATCCTTTCGTATGTGTTTTGCTGAGCTTGGGTTAGCACAGTATAGAAAACGCACAAATATATATAGTTTTTGCAATTTTGCATTCTGTAGAATACGAAAAGATTAAATTATTTTCCAAATCCGTAAGTCAACTCTGAAAAACCTCACAGCGAATGAGCGAGAGGGACGATTTATTGCCGCAAGTTGCGTGCGCATCGATTGCTTTCTTCAAAGAGCCTAGTTGGAGTCTAAACGGTCAAGATTTTTGAGCTATTGATAGCTTTGCCACTTACTTTCTAGATTTGGATCCTGGATTGTCTTCATTACATAGTCGGCAAACTCTGCTCCAGTAGCACCATCCGATCTTCCGGTTATCCCAAGTTTCTTCTCATACTGGCCACAGATGTCGAGGGCCATCTCGAGTTTCCTAGCTTTATCAGCGAAACCAATGTGGTTTAAGAGCATAACAGTAGCTCTCAGGATGCTAGATGGGTCAGCATACTTGGTTCTTCCTTCTTCAACCATTCTTGGAGCTGTACCATGTATTGCTTCAAACATCGCATATCTCTTGCCAATATTTGCGCTTCCAGCTGTGCCAACACCTCCTTGAAATTCAGCTGCTTCATCAGTGATAATGTCTCCATAAAGATTTGGCAACACTACTACCCTGAACTCTGTCCTCCTTTTTGGATCCACAAGCTTAGCAGTCATGATATCAATAAACCAGTCATCCCACTCCACTTCAGGATAATTCTTAGCCACCTGTTCCGCCATGCTGAGGAATTTTCCATCAGTTGTTTTCACAACATTTGCCTTCGTCACGACGGTTACCTTGTTAATTTTATTTCTCTTAGCATACTCAAACGCCATTCGAATTATTCTCTCAGAACCTTGGCTGGTTATAACTTTAAAGTCAAAGGCAAGATCATCAGTGACATTCACACCATTCCCCCCAAGTATGTATTCTCCCTCTGTATTCTCCCTGAAGAATATCCAGTCTATCCCTTCCTTAGGGACTTTTACTGGCCTTACGTTTGCAAACAAATCGAGCTCTCGTCGCATTGCAACGTTCGCGCTTTCAAGATTCGGCCATTTATCCCCTTTCTTAGGAGTGTGCAGTGGACCCTTGAGTATTACGTGACATTTTTTGATCTCTTCCAAAACATAATCAGGTATTGCCTTCATGACCTTCGCGCGGTTCTCAATAGTCAATCCCTCAACGACTTTAAATCTAACCTTCCCATTTTCAAGCTCTTTTTTCAGCAGAAACTCTAAAACGCGCTTTGCTTCCTTAGCAATATATGGGCCAATTCCATCTCCGCCAATGATTCCTATTATTACTGGTTTTAGCGTGGTATAGTCTATCCAATCCTCTGCTTTTTTCATGCGTTCGACTCTTTCAAGCTGTTCTTCCAGTAGCTTTCCAAAATGTTCCTTCGCTTCTTCAATTTCTTTCTTCATTTTTTCAATCCTCCCATTTTTTAGCTTCTTCTTCCAACTCTTCTTTTTTAGGAGATGCATAAAGTATATCCTCCCACGGATGCCGGTACAGCCCTGTTTTAAGGCGCTTTTGATCCAATATATGACCCATAAATCCAATGCTGCGCCCGAGTACAAATAGCCCGTTTAGTGCTCCAGTTTCAATGATGTCACTGATTTCCCTCTTTGAAAAACCTAAGCTGTTAAGTAGGTCAAGGAACAAAATCCCTACGCACCCATCAACATTCAGAATGAGATTGTCTCTCTTTGCAGTGGTTATTTTCTCAACATTCAGAGCATAGTCCAGATATTCAGTTTTCGGGAAATTCTTCCTTGCATAGCTTTTAAGCATCTCTACTCTTTTATCTGGATTTATCACTGACTTAACACGATGACCGATTCCAGGAATTAGTATGTTCATTTCCTTCATTCCACTAACCATTTCATCAGGCTCCTTTTCACCATCATGAAACTTTTTGAACCAATAGGCTGCCCCATCGATAGCCCCTCCGAATCGTGGGCCAATTGTTAAAAGACCGCTTACTAAAGAGGATATGAGATCTTTTTCCGCTCTTGCAGCTATAATAGCATTGTGAGCACCTGATACTGCAGGACCATGATCAGCCACTATCTGCAAAACCAGTTCAATGAAACCTCTAGCCCATTTGGGAAATTTTTTCTTGAACCAGAGAAGGCCAATGACTCCACCAATTCCATAACCATTATCGATGACCTCCGTTAATGGTATACCCGCATATAGCGGTTGATCTCCCCTCTCGTCGGTAATTGTGCTAATGAAATGGGTTGGCGCCCTTATTTTTCCCTCAGTCAGAGCCGTGCCGAAATCCATAGGCACTGTCCGCGGCTCTCTATCAACCTTTGGCTTAACCTTTACCTCTTTCACTAGTTTGCCAAAAGTTTCTTTTATTTTTTCACCAAGATCATCGAAAGAATCTGGAACGATGGCACCTGCTTCTTTCAAAGCCTTATTCTTTGCATCAGCCGTTTCCAAATCCGTTCTTGCTTTTGCCCCAGCATGACCAAACTGTACACCAGTTGGAAACATTTTGGAGCATGTCCCGATACACCATGCCACCAGAGGCTTTGTGATTTTTCTCTTTTTTAGCGCATCTACAACATCATACTCATCTTTGCCTCCAACCTCGCCGAGAAGAACAATCATAGCTACATCTGGATCCGTTTCATACCTCATTATATGATCCTTGAAAGTACTGCCTGGATAAAGATCTCCACCAATAGCTATACCCTCATAGACACCATCACTGTTCCGGGAAACAATATTATTCAATTCATTCAGTAATCCACCTGATTTTGATACAAACGCAACACTTCCCGACCGGTGCAAGCGAGATGCTACAATGTTATCAATCATGCCACCAGTATTTCCTATTTTGAAAGCTCCTCCCTTGATGGCACCAACTGTTGCAGGACCAATTATCCACTTTCCTTTCTTTTTTGCAATTGCAATAAGCTCTTTTGTGTATCTTTCGGGAATTCCTTCAGCAATGATCGCAACCGTGCGTATATTATCAATTTCAAAGGCTTCTTTTGTTCTAGGATAAGCTGATCTAAACGACGCGAAATTAATCATCACATCAGCTTGGGGATGCTTCTTGGATGCTTCTTCAATGGTTGTATACATTGGTAGAATAATTTCTCTAGACCCCCAGAAACATTTATGATATCCACCTCTTGTTGGATTAACAATTGCAGCAATGCTAGGAGTCTCCCTCCCACACGCATAGTCGAAGTCAAGCATCCTTTGAATAGGCCTTTCCTGATACCCAAAAACGATGGCCTGCGTGTTTTTGTTAAATAATTCGTAATCTTCCATTTTTATCTTTGTCACCCTCTTTTTTCCTTAAGTGCCATTGGAACTATTGACGTCATATGCGCCTCAGGTCCGAATACTTCGATGGGAACGCCGAGGGTCTTACCCAGTTCTCTCATGTTTCTTAATCCTTCCTGATAGTTTGGCCCACCCCTGCGAATGTAAATCTTAACGTTGTTGTCAATGAGTTTTTGTCTGTATTCTTTTAAGGCATTTATTATACCTGTAAAAGTTTTAGCAACATCAGTGAAATTTGCGATACCGCCTCCAATAATTAGGATTTTTTCTCTCGGATCTTTTTCCCTAGTCATGAGATCAATGATTGTCTTGGCATATTGATATGTCTCATCTGTAGATGGATTACCGCTATATTCTCCATAATTGGCTAGTTCATCTGTAAAACCTAGGTCAAAAATGGTGTCTGTATAGACAACGCTGGCGCCACCGCCTGCTACTATTGTCCAGACTCTGCCTTTTGGGTTCAATACAGTTAGTTTTAAAGAAGCACCGCTTTTTTCATCGATATCCTTGATGAATTTTTCTTCTTTGGTAAGACTTCTTCCAAAAGGCGCTGGGAATTCTATGGCGCCCCACTTCTTCTCACACACAAATTGGGTGGTGTCATCGAGGCGTGCAACCGTATCTACAGGTATAAAGCCTCCCTTGGTTACTACTATGGGATTTATTTCAAGATAGGCGTAGCCAAGGTCAGAGTAAAACTTGAACAACCCTTTGATGAACTTGGTAACTCTGTCTTTTTCTTTGTCAGATAGTTCTCTGGGTAGTTTTTCCTTTATTTTAATATCCTCAATGCTAGAGAGGATGGGAACCTGTATGGTCACAACAGTATCCCAAACTTCCTCAATGTCTACCCCTCCATGAGCCGAGAAATTGATGGCATCCCCTTCTCTATTAGAGGTTATGGCGACGTAGTATTCCTCGTTCTTATCATGGGGAACAAAGGGTTCGACTAGAAAATGGGACAGTTTATCGGTTACTTTTCCTATCGTAATTTCTTTGTTCATTCGCTCCTTTATCCAGTTCCTTGCTTCCTCAAATGTAGCATTAAGAAGTATGAGTTTTTGTTTCCCTCTTTTTCCAAATAATTGATCCGGTTTGACCACTAACTTTTCTTTTTTCAACCAAGGATTTTGTTTGACAAGGTCATCCATAATTGTTTTCGGATCAATCAGCGCTACTTTTCCCTCATATTTTTCAAGGCCTTTGAAATATTCAGACCAATATTTTGCAATCAGTTTCTTTCCATGATATTCACGTATTCCTCTTTGAGCCATTTTTTTAACCTCATGCCAATTTCTGTTCAACCATTCTATTTATTTTTGATAAAGGAAAGCATTCCACCAGCAAAGAGAATATTGCGTTGTCTTTCTGATAGTTCATAGTTTACCTCAAAATCTTTTCTCTTTACAAGATTTTTTACGATCAGCGGCTCATTTTTTGATATCAAATCCCTAACATTGGGAATCTCGATTTCGTCTCCAGAGTCTATTTCGTCATAGTCAGATTCTGATTTGAAGGTTAAAGGAATTATTCCAAAATTGATTAAATTTGCTGAATGTATTCTCTCAAAAGATTTCGCGATGACAGCTTTTACTCCCAAAAACATTGGACATAGAGCTGCATGCTCCCGTGAAGAACCTTGGCCATAGCTTAGTCCTCCCACGATGATGTTGTGTTTTCCTTTATCTCTATATTTCACAGCTCTTTTGTAGAAGGCGTCATCCACTATTTCAAACACGAACTCGGAGTATTTAGGCACGTTAGACCTGTATTTCATCCTACTTCCAGCTGGAATGATATGATCTGTAGTGATTTTGTCCCCTACCTTGATGGTGACAATTCCAGAGATGTTAGCTGGCATTGGAGTATTAGACGGTGGTTCTCCAATGTTTGGACCCCTGTATATCTGAACTTGCTCTGGTGTGTTCGAAGGAGGAACAATCATGCTGTCGTCTATATAGAATTTCTCAGGCATCTTTACTTGGGGATAATCAATTCCAAGGTCTCTTGGGTCGGTCATTTTCCCTGTAATGACTGCTGCAGCAGCTGTTTCAGGACTTGTTAGATATAGATTTGCACTTTTTGTTCCAGAACGACCAAGGAAATTCCTGTTGGATGTACGGATTGATACGGCATTTGTTTGGGGCGATTGGCTGTTTCCAATGCAGAATCCGCAGATAGGCTCTGTAATTCTCGCTCCAGTAGATAGTAGATCTGCCAACGCTCCTTCCCTAGCAATGTTCTCAAGTACTTGTTTTGAGCCAGGAGAAATAACTAAGCTAACAGACGGATGGACCTTTTTTCCTTTCAGTACTTTTGCAACAGTCATAAGATCTTTATAGGAAGAATTTGTGCAGCTCCCAATACATACTTGATTTACTTCCATCCCCTCCAACTCTTTAACTGTCTTGATGTTCCCGGGGCTGTGTGGATAGGCTACAAGTGAAACTATCTCGCTCAGATCAATGTCAACAACCCTATCATATTCAGCATCCTCATCAGCCTTGATTTCAACCCAATCCTTTTCTCTGTCCTGAGCTTTTAGAAACTGTTTTGTAATCTCATCAGATGGAAAAACGGAAGTAGTGACCCCACATTCCGCGCCCATATTTGTTATGGTTGCTCTCTCAGGAACAGAAAGCGTTTTTGCTCCCGCGCCTCCATATTCAAACACGCAACCAACATTACCCTTTGTAGTGAAAACATCCAAAACCTTTAGAACCACATCTTTTGCAGAAACCCATTGCCTTAGTTTTCCCTTCAAATTTATTTTGATTACTTTTGGGCATGTGAGATAGAGGGGCTCACCTCCCATGGCAACAGCAACATCCAATCCCCCCGCTCCAATACCGATCATCCCTAATCCACCTGCAGTTGGCGTATGGCTGTCGGATCCTAACAATGTTTTTCCTGGTTTTCCAAACCGTTCAAGGTGAACTTGATGGCAAATTCCGTTTCCCGCTCTCGACAATAAGATGCCATATTTAGCTGCGATTGACTGAAGATAGCGATGGTCATCTGCATTCTCAAACCCCGCTTGGATTGTATTGTGATCTATATAACTCACAGAAAGCTCAGTTTTGACTCTTGACAGTTCCATTGCCTCAAATTGAAGATAGGCCATGGTTCCAGTTGCATCCTGTGTCAGAGTCTGGTCTATTTTGATAGCTATTTCTTCGCCAGTTTCAAATTTTCCCTCTACTAAGTGCTCTTCCAATATTTTTTGAGTTATACTCCGCTTCATACGTATTTTTCTCCTCAAACACTTTTGCTGATTCTTGTCTGTTCGCATAATAACTGATAGGAGTAAATCATCGCCGTTAGTTCCTCCGCAACGATATTGTTTCCAAGTTTTACGTAAAATACTTATGTGTCAAATATAAAGATTCCGAGCTTTTTAATTTACAAATGTAAATAAAAAACAATAAAAACTAGATGAATTTGCGGTGAAAAGGAGTCGAGGGTGAAGTTACACGAACGAATGTAAAATGTGGATTCTTTAACATAATTCAAAGGATTCGGCGGAGGCTATGATTATTGTTAGATTTCAACCTACCAGCTACGTAAAATAATCATTGTGTTTGTGTTTACAACTCCGTCTACTCGACGAATTTTCTCAACGCATTCGTTAACCTCTGCTATGTTCAAACCAGATATGATGGTGGCAATGTCGTATTGACCTGTAATCTCGTAAACGGTTTCGACATTCGAGAACTTCGTTAATACATTTGAAACCTCTGAAGTTGGAAAAGAAGGGTTTATAGAAAGCAGAGCTATCGCTTCCGCGCCTTCTGTAAGCCCAACTTTGATAGTGAATTGTCTTATTACCCCCGAGTCAACAAGCACCTTAATCCTTTTCCTAACAGCACCCTCAGATAAGCTAACCCTTTTTCCAATGTCACTGTAAGTGGCTCGTCCATCATTTCTCAGAATCCTAATTATCTCCCTGTCAGTGGCATCCATTTTCTACACTTCCCTTACATTATTAGATGCGGAAAAATTTAACGATTTCTGAACATCAAAAGCGTCTTTGTAACGAATTTCGCATTCAGCCTGCACGCGCAAAAGACGACTCAAACAACTTTAATGTAGCTCGCCTTGTCGAAACCAGAGATCGTAGGTCATAAAAATTGGGGCAAAAACATATTTTCTGGAGAAAGAGATAGCAAACAAATAATTTGACCGCTTTAGGTCACCCGTGCCCAATTTTTTATTAAATTGACCAAAATCTATATAAGGATTGATTTAATCTCCAAACTAATAAAATGGGCATTTGTAGACTACGAAAGCTGTAAAGGAAGTGTTGGAAAAATGAGTGAGAAGACGATCCTTACAAAGGATGAAAAAATGCAATGCTACGATTGCGATACAGAGTTTGAAATTCCTAAAGACGTTGTGGTAGGCGAAATTCTAACCTGCCACAGCTGTGGACTTGAATTTGAGGTAAAAAAGGTCGAAAACGGTCTTATAACACTCGAAGAACTAATAGTCGAAAATGAAGATTGGGGAGAATAGCGCGCGCATCAGGCCGATAAGGTCGATGCACAGCAGAGCTGAGAAAAAGTTCGCTTAACCACTCGAATGTTGGATACGAATTCCGCATAATTTATTGGAAATCAGTTAAAATAATGGCTTCCAATTCCGAAATTTTTATAAAGAACATCAATTTCTATAATGAGGTCAACCAAATCAAGAGGTGGAAGTAGTGAAGAATGCTAAATGCCCCGATTGCGACGCGGAGCTTGAGATCCCCGAAGATGTGATGCAAGGGGAAATCCTAAGTTGTCCCAGCTGCGGACTCGAACTCGAAGTGAAGCAGATAAAGGGAGAAACTGTGGAACTTCAAGAACTGGGAATCGAAGGGGAAGACTGGGGAGAATAGCCAAATTTTTCTTTCCTAACATTCACCCCCAGCAAAATGGAGGTTGATTGAGGAAACACTACAAGATTTGAATGATAATTTGAAGATAGGATGTAAGAAAACAGATGAGCATTGGAATTCTGTATGAACGCTCAGAAACCGATGAAATGGGTATAAAACTAACCGCAGAAGAGTTAGGAATAAACCTTGTGTATATCCCCTTTCGTAAGGTTGCCGTTCGCTTAGACAAAGACGGATATAGTGTTAGAAGCAAGGGAAAAAACTATTCCAAGATCATCGAAGCGGTTACGGTGGTATTAAACAGGGCGCAGAGTAAGAATCGTAGATTCCTCGCAGCAAACATACTAGAAGCATTCGGCAAAAATGTGATAAATCCTTCGTCTGTCGAATACGTTTGCTACAGCAAGTTAAGGACCCTACTTCATTTCTGGAAGGGGGGAATCAAAACTCCTCGAACAGTCTATGTTCCATGCGATTCTCATGAACCTAGGGCTGATGGAGGCGAAATCCGTAACGAGGAAGAAATCGCTGATCTAATGCAACAGGAACTCGGCAACGGAAGCATCGTGGTTAAACCGGACGCTGGTACTCATGGAAAAAATGTTAGACTCGCCAGAGAGCGAAACGATCTTTTAACAATTCTGGGAGAAACCGAACCGTCAATAATAAACCCAGTAGGTGTTCTCGCTCAAAAACTTGTTCAAAAATGGTTTTACGACTTGAGAATAATAGTTACCAAAGAAAGTGGGAAGACACCATATTGTTATCCAACAGCCTTAGCAAGGGCTGGATTCAAAGAATTTAGAACAAACACGTTCCTAGGCAACATGGTATTTGACGTTAAATTGCCGCCCCACATTATGAATGTCGCAGTTCAATGCAGTAAAACCATTGGAAAAAACAGTAAGGCCTGGCTTTTAGCCTTCGACGCGATGATCGATATTGGCGAAGACAAAATTTCTGATGACGAATACATCAAGGCAGAATTCGAGAAACTTGAGCACTCATTTGATTCGGTGAAAAAGGTTAAGAGTGATAGAACTAAGAAGAGAAACTTTTCGAGTTGGAACAAGAGACTGGAAAAAGCCTTTCAAAACTACAAAAGCCAAGAAGCGTATGGGAACATTAAGAAAATAATTGAAGAAAGCATGGAAAGAAATAAGCACAACATATTGTTCCATGAAGCAAACGCCTGCCCCGAATTTTGGGAGCAAACTAGACTGGTTGCCGGAATCAATTTGGCGGTGCCTTTACTCAAATGCGCCCAGAGCGTTATCGAATCTGATTACGGAGAGTGAAGAAAAAGTGCGAGTAGGAATCGTCGGCGGCTCAGGATACGTTGGCGGAGAACTCCTACGTCTGCTACTTTCCCATCCGCAAGTAGAAGTCACAACGGTTATTTCCCGCAAAAACGCTGGTGAATATGTTTTCACACTTCATCCAAACCTCAGAGGAGCTACACAGCTAAAATTCCTTCCCTTAGATTTTTCTCACATAGCCAAGAATTGCGACCTAGTGTTCATGGCGACACCCCATGGCAGTTCAGTAAATCTTGTTCCCAAACTGCTCGAAATGGGGCTAAGGGTTATTGACATGAGCGCAGATTTTCGCTTGAAAGATCCTGCTGATTACCCCAAGTGGTATGGATGGGAGCATGCTCATCCAGAATTATTGAAAGAAGCGGTTTATGGTTCAACTGAGCTTCATCGTCAAGAGATAAAGAAGGGCCGCCTGATAGCGTGTCCAGGATGTATGGCAATTGCAACGATTCTCGGATTAGCTCCGATTGTGAAGGCGGACGTTATAGAAAAAGACAGAATTGTGGTTGATGCTAAAATCGGTTCTTCAGGTGCAGGTAGAAATCCTTCTCTTGCATCTCATCACCCGGAAAGGTTCGGAGGGGTGAGACCCTACAAAACGGTGGGGCACAGACATATCGCCGAAATGGAGCAGGAACTTGATTTACTTACAACTGAAACCGTAACAATTTCTTTTTCTCCCCACGCAGTTAACATAGTTCGAGGCATCCTCTCAACCATTCACGTTTTCCTCACAAAAACCTTAGATGTCAAAGAGATTTGGAAAATCTATCGTTCACACTACCAAGGAGAACCATTCATACGCTTCGTGAGATACAAGAAAGGACCATATAGGTTGCCCGACCCCAAAGTTGTAATGGGAACGAACTTCTGTGACATCGGCTTTGAACCAGACCCTCGCGCTAATCGGCTCGTCATATTGTCGGCGGTCGACAACATTATGAAAGGCGCAGCAGGACAAGGAATTCAATGCCTAAACGTCCTTCTGGGCGTTGACGAAAAAACAGGGTTAGAAAACATGGGTTTTCATCCGATGTGATTGCGATGTTAATCGTGGTGAAGGTGGGCGGAAGCATACTAAAAGGGGTCTCATCCGAACTTGTTTCTGACATAAAGAATGTTCTTTCCAAAAACCAGATGGTCATTGTTCATGGAGGAGGAAAAGAGGTCACTGAAATAGCCTCTAAACTAGGCAAGAAACAGGAAATTGTAGTTTCTCCAAACGGTTTCAGCAGCAGATATACAGACAAGGAAACCATTGAAATATTTACAATGGTGATGGCTGGAAAAATCAATAAGCAAATCGTTTCAACCCTCCAAAGCCAAGGCATATCGGTTGTGGGTCTCTCTGGCTTAGATGGTTTACTTGTACGAGCGAAACGGAAAAAGCGGCTGGTTGTTGTTGATGAAGGGGGAAGAAAACGAGTTGTTGACGGAGGCTACACTGGAAAAATAAGCGAGGTCAACGCTCCTTTGTTAAGGCTTCTCATAGAAAACGGTTATGTGCCAGTCATAGCGCCAGTTGCCACAAGCGAAGAGTTTGAACCCCTCAACGTGGATGGAGACCGAACAGCGGCTTACGTTGCTGGAGCCCTCAAAGCTGACCGACTTATCCTCCTTACGGATGTAGAGGGCTTGATTCTAGACGGCAAGTTGGTGTCAAAATTGAGTGTTTCTGAGGTAAAGAAGGTTCTTCCTAAGATTGGACGAGGCATGATTACCAAAGTCTACGCAGCCATGGAAGCCCTCAACCTAGGCGTCGGCGAAGTCTTAATCTCCTCCGGACTCGAGAGGTTACCAATTTCCTCTTCGTTAAAACATGAATGTGGTACCGTGATAAGCCATGAATGAAAAAGAAATCATGAAACTTGAAGAAAAACTAATGGCAAACGTCTACGCCAAAAGACCAATAGTCATCACTAGAGGTAAAGGAGCCTTAGTCTGGGACATCAACGGCAAAGAATACATAGACTGCACCGGCAGCTACGGAGTCTGCATCGTCGGCCATTCCCACCCAAAAGTTGTAGAAGCGGTAAGAAGGCAAGCGGAAACACTCATTTCTTGCCATGCATCATTCTACAACGACGCGCGATCAAAACTTTTGCAAAAAATTACCCAAATAGCCCCAAAGGGTCTCAACAAAATTTTTCTCGCAAACAGCGGCGCCGAAGCTGTTGAATGCGCCATTAAATTAGCCCGCAAATTTTCCGGCAAGCCTGAAATAATCGCCATGATGAGCGCCTTTCACGGAAAAACCATGGGCGCCTTATCCGCAACCTGGGATAGAAAATATCGTGAACCCTTCAAACCCTTAGTTCCAGAGTTTAAGCATGTTCCTCCAGACGATCTCGAAAAAGTGAGAGAAGCCATTACAGAGAAAACCGCAGCCATCCTAGTGGAACCAATTCGAGGAGAAGGTGGAGTTAGAGTTCCACCGGACGATTTTCTCCCAGGCCTTAGAGAAATTTGCGACGAAACTGGAGTTCTTTTAATCTTTGATGAAGTTCAAACAGGGTTTGGTCGTACCGGAAAGATTTTTGCTTGCGAACATTGGAATGTTGTTCCTGACATCCTTTGCCTTGCAAAATCGGTTGCAGGCGGCCTTCCTCTAGGCATAACGATTGCGAAAGAGAACGTTATGTCCTCCCTCAAGGTTGGGGAACATTCAACTACCTTCAGTGGAAGCCCCATCGTCTGCGCGGCTGCATGTGCTGCAATAGATGTTTTGGTTGAGGAAAAGCTTCCAGAACGGGCAGACACGCTGGGAAGATATTTTAAGAAAAAACTGGATGGTCTTCAGGCTAGGCATAAGATTGTGAGGGAGGTTCGTGGGCGGGGGCTTATGATTGGAATGGAACTTCGATTCGACGTTTTGAATATAATTCTCAAATGTATGGATAGGGGAGTCCTTGTTCTTGACGCGGGTAGAAATATTTTGCGATTCTTACCGCCCTTAGTCATCGAAAGGGAACATATTGACAAAGTGATCGATGTTCTTGACACGGTTATGGAGAGAGAGAAAAAATGAGCGACTATGCGGTTAGTCTCCTAACTCAAATGTTGAAGATTTATAGTCCATCGGGTAAGGAAGAGGAGATTTCCAACCTCCTTGCCGAGGAAATGGAGAGTCTAGGTTTTCGTGTTCGTAAAGATGATGTTGGAAACGTAATTGGGGAAATCGGTCAGGGAAAACCAGTCGTTTTATTGTGCGGGCACATGGATACGGTTGAGGGCTACATTCCCGTACGAGTTGAAAATAATAAACTGTATGGCAGGGGGGCTGTCGATGCAAAAGCACCTCTCGCTGCAATGATAGTAGCTGCGTCAACTTTCGTGAAGGAAAGTTTTCCAGGCAAAATTCTTGTAGTTGGGGTGGTTGATGAAGAAGGGGCAGGTACAGGAATTAAGCATTTCATCAATAATGGAATTCAACCAGATTATGCCATATTTGGGGAACCAAGCGGCATTGGAAAAATAGTCTTTGGGTATAAGGGAATCGTGAACTTCAAAATAACATGTGAGACACCCTCAGGACACTCTGCTGCTCCTTGGCTATTTGATAACGCCATTGAAAAAGCAATGGAAATTTGGAGGCAAATCCGAAAACTTCACCTGCGTGAAGAGAAGTTGAAAAGCCGCTTTTACTCTATCACTTCGTGCCTTACTAAAATAAATGGAGGTAACGCTTCTTCAATGATTCCTTCAAAATGCGATATTTATATTCAACTTCGTATTCCGCCCCAGTTTACCCCTGAACAGATCTTTAATGAAGTTGAAAGGAAAGTCGAACGATATCAGGCTACTAATCCGAAAGTTTCTGTGAAAGTAAAATTGGAAAGCGTAACCAGTGCCTTTGAGGCGGATCGAAGGTCGGTTCTTGTTCGAGCCTTAGCTTGGGCTATTAGGAAAACGACGCTTAATTACGCTTCTTTCTCGAGGAAGACGGGAACCGGGGACATGAATGTTCTTGGCAATGCGTTGAGAATACCTGTGGTTACGTATGGACCTGGCGACTCCCGCCTAGACCACACCCCCAACGAACACATTGATCCCGAGGAATATTTAGCCAGCATTCAGGTGTACCGAAAGGCTCTGATGAAGTTGCCTGAACTACTGGAAAAACGGGGAGCAAAGAATTTAGAGATCAAGTGAAGTTTTTGGAAAAAAGGTAGTTTTTGTTCTTTAGGAAAAAATTATTTTTGACCATTTATTCGTGTGCGCGCAAAATTTAAACGCCTTTTGTGCAAGAAGACGTTGAGGAGAAACTGTTTGGAAGCTTGGGAAGCCGCGAAAAACGCGTTGGAACATGTCCTTGAGGCTGTTGCTGGGGAGAGCATCCTCATAGTCTGCGACGACGAGAAAATGGAAGTCGGAGAAGCATTTGCAAACGGATCTTTAGCGCTTGGACTATGGACAAGAATGATGGTTCTTCAAACAATCAAAAAACCGAGAAGTGAAGTTCCAGAGAGGCTTCTTGAGGTTTTTACCCAGCAGCAACCGGATTTGTACGTTAACCTTATGCGGGGAACTCGTGAGGAGACGCCTTTTCGAGTAAAAATTGTAAAGATGGAGACTCGCAACCGCAAGTCACGTTTGGGGCACTGTCCGGGAGTAACGATTGATATGCTTACTGAAGGTGCCTTGGCGCTTACACCTGAAAAACATAAAAGTATGCAGAGTCAGGCAGCAAGGCTCATTCAAGCCTTGAACGGAACAGTAGAAGTGGAGATACGCAATCCTGTTGGAACTAAATTAACATTGAGCACGAAAAATCGGGAGTTTTTTACAGATACAAAGCTAGACTGGAAGTCCATGAAATGGATGAATCTACCTACGGGTGAGGTTATTGTAGCGCCTGTTGAAGATTCTTTGAATGGCAAACTTGTCTGCGACATGGCAATTGGTGGAGTGGGCAAGCTAAAAACAACTTTGGAAGTGGTTGCAAAAAATGGCAGAGCAGAAAGCGTTTTTTCGGAAGACAGCGACAACCTGCGTAAAGTGAAAGACACATTTGAGACAGACGATTGGTCTAACATCGTGGGAGAGTTCGCCTTCGGAATCAACCCCAAAGCAAGGTTTGTAAACGAGTTCCTTGAAGCAGAAAAAATCTTGGGAACGATACACGTGGCTTTTGGAGCAAACACAGACATGCCTGGAGGCAAAAACCCGTCGAAGAATCACATCGACTTACTAATCTCCAAACCCACAGTAAAGGTGACAAAGGAAGATAGAGAAGTTGTTACGATTTTGGAAAAGGGACGCTTTAAAATTTGACAAGCGTAATGTGCATGCATCTTATTTTTTCAAAAACGACTGGATAAGGTTCTCTGTCGAGAATTGGTCGTTGGTGAGGTCACGAAAAGGTAGCTTCTGTCCCCCAAACGATACAGTAGCTTCTTGTCCAAAGATTACGTCTCGAATCTCAATGGGAGATATACCCTTCTCGTGTAGCCTCTGCACTCTTTCGCCTAAACTTTCAAGGTAGAAGATAGTTCGATCCAGCACTGCGGAAGCGTCAGTGACAACATTTCCCGATGCCGGAAACATAATTCTCGGCTTTAGCGCCCTAACCTTCTTTAAGGAAGCAATTGTTTCCCATTGTCTTTCCTCAGGACGCGCAACGTTTGGTTTTTCGGAAGCGTAGAGGTCGCCGGAAAAAAGCCAAGCTTTTTTGGACTCGAATAAGCAGATGTGATCGTCACAATGTCCAGGCGTGTGTACTACTTCAAATTGATGATTTTCTGTATCTATTCTCTCGCCAATTTTCTTTGTCTTGGAGGGGACCGGGTAGCCCCACACCATTTCCTGATATGGAAACAGTTTCGCAGGCTTGTTGATCTTCGGAACAGCCTTCGGATGGGCGAAAATATCGATGCCGAATTTTTTTTGAATCGCCGCGTTACTGCCTATGTGGTCCTCATGGTAGTGGGTGTTGACAACTTTCTGAACCTTTTTATTTTCCAGAAACTGGATTAATTCCTCTGAAACGTGAACCGTTCCGGTATCCACTAGCAAGCCGTCTACTAAGTAACATGCTACCCAGTATAGTGGTTTTCCTCCCATTGTTTGACTCATTTTGATGCAAGTTACTTCCTCGAAGCTGCTGACTTCAAGCATCGCTTCGCCACTCCCTTTAGGATTATTTCTATTAAAATAAAAAGATGGCGTGAAGACTACCGACAGAAGTGGACAAGAAATTATAGAAAGGCAGAACCAACATAAAAACTGGAAATCTTGTGTTCAATAAGTTTGTTCAATGGGACTCTATTCGATACAAGTGTGATAACCGTGGGCATTCAATTTTCCGAGCAACCAAATCCCATAAATAGGCAAATGCTATTCTTGAAAAATAATGAAAAAAGATAATAAAAGAGAAATGAAAGATTTCTTTCCTGTTTTTCTAATGGGTGGTTTTTTTGTACTCATCCATAGTCTGGCTTTGTTGGTAATAAGACCGTTTGAAGATGCTGGCATGGGTGTGTTTGAAAACCCAAATGACCCAATTAATATAGTATTTTTCTTTTTGACGTTGCTACTGCTTACCATTACAATATTGTTGATTGCAAAATTTTGGAAAAAACAATTGATACAGGGCATTTTTCTAGGGGCAACCGGATTTACTGCCTTTTATGTTTTTTATCCTTTGTTGTCTTTTGTAGTTACAGGTGTGTGGTTATTATTCCTCTCTATAACAATCGTAGCTATTCTAGTAATAACTCTTGTCAAGTATCCTGAATGGTATGTAATTGACATATGCGGCATCATAGTAGGAGTAGGTGCTATTGCAATGTTGGGTATTTCATTGAGTATCTTTTTAGTAATTGTTTTGCTTGTCGGATTAGCGATATACGATGCAATATCGGTATACCAAACTAAACATATGATTGATCTCGCAGACACTGTTTTAGATCTTAAATTACCTGTTATATTGGTTATACCAAAAATCAGAAAGTTTTCTCTAATTAAAGAAACGAAGACTTTGAAAGAAAAGCTCAGAGACGAGGAAGAAAGGAGCGCGTTTTTTATGGGATTGGGAGATGTTGTAATGCCTGGAGTTTTAGTTGCGTCCACCCTTCATAATGTTCCTAGTAATGGTCTCCTCATAGCCTTATCTGTAATGCTTGGTACACTTTTTGGTTTCACATTACTTATGACAGCCGTCATTAAAGGAAAACCACAAGCAGGACTGCCATATCTTTGTAGTGGCGCTATATTGGGTTACTTAGTATCGAGCTACATATTATTTGGAGAATTAGTTGGTCTTACTTTTACTATTTAAGAGTACAGTGCGTGCAAGATTCGAGGCGACACAACCTTTCTCCCTTCTAAATCAGATAAGACGTGAAAGTCATAATAAAAGACGACAACCTAATTATAGAGAAACTGAAAGAATCATATTAAAGATTAAAAGAAACGGAGAAGAAGATATGAAAGTTGCTTTCCAAGGTGAAATAGGCGCCTATAGCGAAAGTGCAGTTTACTCTTTTTTCGGTCCTTCAGTTGAAGTGAAGCCCTGCAAAAACCTATCCGACGTTTTTGAAAGCGTGAAAAAACAAGAAACGCTGTATGGAGTGGTTCCCATCGAGAACTCCATAGAGGGAAGCGTAAACCAAACCTATGATTTATTCTTAGAATACGACCTCAAGGTGTGCGGTGAAATAGTTCTGAGGGTCGCCCATTGCCTCATAGCCCATCCAGGAACCCAGCTAAAATCAATTAAAACGGTTTATTCTCATCCACAAGCCTTAGCTCAATGCAGAAAATTCTTAGAAAAACTGGGCTGCAAGTTTATTTCAACATTCGACACCGCAGGCAGCGTAAAAATGATAAAAGAGGAGAAATTGATGAACGCTGGAGCCATTGCCAGTGAAAGAGCGGCAAGAATATACAGCATGAACATTCTCGCCAAAGAAATAGGAGACACCCAAAACAACTACACAAGATTTTTCGTTTTGTCAAAGCAAGATTCACCACATTCTGGCGAGGACAAAACTTCCATAATTTTTTCGGTGAAATCCATTCCAGGAGCTTTATATCATGTTCTCAAAGAATTTTCTGTCAGAAACATAAACTTGACAAAAATCGAATCCAGACCCACCAAACGAACACCTTGGGAATACAACTTCTATCTAGACTTTGAAGGCAATAGAAACGAAGAAAAATGTAGAGAAGCGTTAGAAAGCATTAAGGACAAGACTCTTTTTGTAAAGATCCTTGGATCCTACAAAGCGGCCATCGAAGAATCTAAATTCAACTTTTAACAGCGTCCAACAGCCTGTGCATAACCCTATATGACCGCGCGTAGTCAGGATTTACCTTCCTCAACTTCTTTTTAACAAGTTCCATTTTACTGGCAAACGCTGACCTATTCTTTCGCCTCACCATGCTAAGCCATTCCTCAGATTTCTTCAGAAACAACCCTTCAATTTTCTCTATTTCAGGTAAATTCATTTGAAGACTTCTATAGAATTCTGTTTCTTCAGAAGCAACAGCTTCCGCCAAGGTCAATAACACTTTGTAACTAGCCCCCGCAACTTTCTTTGTTTCAACAAAGTTAGGGTAGTTCAGCAGAGTGTCGCAAACAACTAAGCCGAGAAAGTGAGGAAACCCTAAGACAACTGACATTAGTTCGTCGTGTTTTCTCGGAGACATAATAAACACGTTTGCTCGTTTTTTCTCCAACCAACTTTTGAATTCTGTAGCGAACCGTTTTTCTTTATCATTAATTGGTGTAAGAACGAAATTCTGATTTTCAATGCTTTTTACGCCGGGACCAAATACGGGATGAGCCCCCAACGTTACGCCAGTCTTTATATATTCATGCATTATTTTAACAGGGTTCTCTTTGATTGAACAAATGTCCATAACAACTTGATCTGGGCGTACGTGAGAATGAATCTCTTTTACAACGGCTTCAAAATTCTCTATGGGCACACATATTAAAACTCTGTCAGCATTTTTAACCGCGTTTACGTTATCAGAAATTTCAACCCCAAATTCATCTCTTATTTTTAATAGTTTTTCTTTACTTCTGCTCGAAAGTATTACAGAATCACCTTCCTCTAAGAAGAATTTTGTGAACCATCTGCCCATTTTTCCTGCGCCTATAATCGCCGTTTTCATTGTAGTGCCTCACAAATTTTCTTTAACCCTAATTCAATTTCTTCCTCTGGCACAGTTAAAGCTATTCTAAAGTATTCCCGGTAATCTCCAAAAGCGGTGCCAGGAGCTATGGCTACTCCGCTGTCAAGTAGATTTAAGGCGAAACTTTCAGAATCTAGGTTGTCGTATTTGGGAAAAACGTAGAGGGGGGCATCTGGTTTGGAAAATTTTATCTTCGTTTTCGAAAGAATGTTGCAAGCCAAATCTGCTCTTTGCCGGTAATCTTCCCTAATTTTATCTGCAATCTCTTGTCTCAATTCCAACGCCTTTAAAGCCGCTTGCTGGACGAAAACTGGTACATTTGTTAACGTTATTTGGTTCAGTTTCATCATTTTTTCAGCTAACTCCTTTTTCACTATGACGTAGCCAATTCTCCATCCCGTCATTGCAAAGGTTTTGGAAAAGCTTTTAACGAGTATGTGGTTATCGTCAAAATCCAAAATGCTCTTCGTCTTCACGAAACTTATGTCAGAATATACTTCATCAGATAGGATGGTGGCTCCTTTGTTGTTTGCTATCTGAACGATTTCTTCAAGCACTTTTTCATCAACGACCTTGCTGGTGGGGTTGTTGGGATTATTCAATATTACGAGCCTTGTTTTCTGATCCATTAGATCTCCAAGTTTTTCAACATCAATTTTCCAGTTTGAATCAATGGCTGTCTTCAAAAATCTTATTTCCGCTCCAAGAGTTTTTGCAGTTAATTCGTAGCTAGTCCAGTGAGGAGTTGGAATAACAACGTTCCCTCCCTTTTCTAGCAACAAAAACATTATAGAGAAAATTGCCCACTTTGACCCTGCAGTGATTACAACGTTATCCGCGGAAACATTGTGAATGCTTGCCAACTCTTCTCTGAGTTCTTTCTCGCCAGCAGAGGAAGAGTATTTCGTCTTTCCTTGTTTCATTGCTTTGAAAGCTGCCTCAATTATTTCGTTTGGCGTTGGCTGATCTGGGTCTCCCATATTAAACTTTATTATCTTTTTTCCTTCATTCTCAAGTTGCATCGTTTTTTCGCTTATTTCGTACAGCATTTTTCCTCAGCCGCCCCTAGAAAGACCTAAAACTGATGAGATATTTGTATCAAGAGATGCTGCTTTAAGTTTTCGTATCGGATTCTTGGGCGCGTGCACTCATAGCTATTATTTCTCGGTAGATGGCTTTAACTTCCTGCGGGTTAAGTCCCAATTCAGATGCCTTCCGCATAACATTGGTGTACACTTCATCTTCTCTTTGATAGTCTCTGATGGGAATTCCACGTTCCGGTTTGATGGCTCCGATGTTTTTACAGATTTCAACCCTTTCCTTCAGAAAATACAGAATTTTTTCGTCAATTTCATCAACCTTTTTCCTTAACGCCAAGATTTTTTCCAAGCTATTTCTGTCCTCCCAAAACTTTTGGTATGAAACCTGCCCGAAGCATGTGGTCAGCTAAAACAATAGCAACCGCAGATTCGATAACTGGAACTGCTTTGGGCACGACGCAAGGGTCATGTCTACCCTTAACTCGAATCAGAGTTTCCCCCATCTTTGACAAATCAACCGTTTTTTGTTCTTTTGAAATCGAGGGCGTTGGTTTAATAGCTACTCTAACCAGAACAGGCATCCCAGAAGAAAGCCCGCCCAAAATACCGCCCGCATTATTTGTCAACGTCACAATTTTTCTGTCTCGTATCACGTATTGATCATTGTTTTCGGAACCTTTCAATTGAGCAGCCTTGAATCCGGCGCCAAACTCAACTCCTTTGACAGCCGGCACATCAAAAAGAATCTTAGCAACATCAGCATCCAAAGAGTCGAAGAGTGGTTCACCGACTCCAACTGGAACATTAGAGGCGATGCATTCAACGACTCCTCCTACGCTATCGCCTTCCTTTTTTGCCTTCAAAATTGTTTCCTCCATTTCCTTTGCGCTCTCCAAATCGGGACATCTAACCGCAGTTTTGTACGTATTCTTACGAACTTCTTTAAGAGTTGGCGCTGTAGGGAGTTTCACTTTACCTATCTCAATCGTATACGCAAGAACTTCAACATCAAAGAGACCTAACAGTTTCTTGGCGATAGCACCAGCCATGACAAAAGACACCGTGATTCTGCCTGAAAACCTTCCTCCACCACGATAATCATTGAAGCTTCCGTATTTGATTCGAGCAGGATAATCAGCGTGTCCAGGTCTAGGCGTGTCCTTTATTCGGTCATACTCACCAGGGATAGCTTCTTTGTTCCACACCAAGGCGCAGATTGGAGCGCCAGTTGTGAAACCATTGAAGGTTCCAGAGAGAATTTCAACGATGTCTTTTTCCCTTCTTGTGGAAACGATCTCTGGTTTGGAGGGTATTCTTTTGTCCAATTCTTTCTGGATATCTTGTTCAGACAGTGGAAGACCGGCTGGGCAACCTTCAATCACAACTCCGACGCATCTGCCATGACTTTCGCCGAAACAAGTTATGGCGAATTTTTTTCCTATGGAATTACCTTTCAACAACGTTCGCTCCTAACAAACGTAGATCATTAAAGAAACGTGGATAAGATTTATTGACGCATTTAGAATTTTGAATTTTCGTTTCACCAACTGCTCCTAGGGCTGCGACGGCGCAAGCCATAGCAATTCTATGATCATTGTGGGAGTCAATGGTTGCTCCGTGCATTGTGCATGGGCCTTTTATGGTTAAGCTGTCTTCGTGTATCATGATTTCTGCCCCCATCTTCTTCAGTTCAGCGTGAAGAGAACCAAGTCTGTCGGACTCTTTGTATCTAAGCCTCTTTGCGTTGTATATTCTCGAGGTTCCTTTCGAATAGCATGCAAGAACGGCGCAAACTGGAACCAAGTCAGGTATGTCCTTTGCATCAACATCAACAGCGTTAAGTTGCTTCTCCTCGACTTCTACGAACTCGTCGTAAACCCTCACTTTCAACCCCATCTCCTTGAGTATGTCTAATATTGCCTTATCCCCCTGAATTGTGTGGTGATCGATATTTTTCACTTTCACCTTTGAGGACGTTACTGCTGCGGTTGCTAGGAGGAAGGCTGCGGATGAGAAGTCTCCTGGGACTTCATGGTTGCATGGATTGTAGTTTTGTTTGGAGGGAATTCTTAATCGTGTGAAGTCAGATGATGCAGATATTTTGATGCCATGTTTATTGAGAACTTCCATAGTCATTTGAACGTAGTTTATAGACTCTAGAGGGGTGGTGACAGCTATTTCAGTGTCCTCGTTCGCCTTTGGACAAGCAAATAGCAGTCCGGAAATGAATTGGGAACTTATGTTGCCTCTTATTGAGGTTTTGCCTCCGCTGATTCCTCCTCCTTGAATTTTGACAAATGAGTTTCCTTCTCTCAGCTGGAAATTAGATTCTGTTCCCAGTTGTTTGAGGCTTTGGAGAAGCGGCGATACGGGTCTCTTTTCAAGGGATGACCCGAAGGTGAAGATTGAAGGTTCAGAGGCGAGAGCGGCAACAGGTATCATAAAACGAAGGGTTGCCCCAGACTCTCCACAATATATCGGGCTCTTTGGAACTGTAAGCGATTCTACTCCCTTGACTTTCCAGAAAACCTTCTGCAGTTCGGTTTCGGCTCCGAAGGCTTTTACTGCCCGTAAAGTTGCTTTGGTGTCATCTGAGACTAGAGGATTCGATATTTTCGAGGTTCCGTTTGACAATAATGCGGCTATCAGCATCCTGTGTGTGTAAGCTTTGGATGGAGGAGCTAAAACCTCACCTTCTAAATGCTCGCTTTTCCTAATGACAACGACCATTTTAGTCAACCCACCACCTTAGCTTTCTCATGGTTAACCCGCGTTTCCAGAATTTCTCCCTCGTACATCTGCCAAGCGTCTTTCACCAAGTCTACCTTATCTTCGGCAACAATAGCGGTAACTGCGGGGCCAGTGCCAGATAATCCTGCGGCTAAGGCTCCTGCCATCAAAGCATCTACGGCTATGGATGGGTTGTATCCTAATGCTGAAGAGTAGATCAAACCGTTTAGTGTTAGAGCCGCCCAATGGTTTCCTCTTAGAGCTTCTTTGTAAGCTATTTTTACCAGCGAAGCTAAGCTTTTCATTCGACGTACGTCCGAACTAACCGTGTAAGTCTTTTTAGCTGGAACGTAGAACAGAACAGCCAAGTCTTCAGCTATTTCAAGGCGTTTAACGATTCTTCTTTTCAGGTTGTCTGTGACCACGACTCCTCCAAAGTAAGAGGCGCAAGCGTCGTCGAAGGCGCCTGTTATGGTAACTTTTGCATCGATTGCCCCATCTACGCCAAACTTCACTATTGTTACGTCGTCTAACTTTTTGTTTAAAGCAGCAACAGTAGCTAAGGCTATGGCGTTTCCAGCCGCGCTGCTACTTTTTAAACCTCTTGCTATCGGTATGTTAGACCAGGTTTCAACTTTGGCGCCCAACTTTTCTTCAAGACTGAAATGTTTGAGAACCCTTCCCACCGTCTTTTCAATCAAAACTAAGTCCTCTGTGGGATCTGAAACAATTGTGCTTTCAATAATTCCGGGTTCTTCTGTTAGTTTGATCCTCGCTTTTGTCCACAAGTTTACTCCTATGGCTGCTCCTTTGCCAGTTGCGATGGCGTTGATTATTGTGGCTGCTCCATGGGATATCGCTTCAGCTTTTCCATTCAATGGTAGGCACCTAGCTCTGAAAGTTTATCCAAAACAGCCTGTTTCATCACTTTAACTGGAGCCGAATGATTGGTCCAGATTTCGAAGGAGACGGCGCCTTGATAGACAAGCATTTCAACGCCAGATACAACTTTGGCTCCTACTGCCTTCGCGTCTTTTGCAAGCTTGGTTTCTAGGGGGTTGTAGATTATGTCCATCACGCTCAAACCTGATCTCAGCGAGCTTGAGGGGACAGGACTTTGGTCAATGTTGGGATGCATGCCGACAGAAGTTGCATTAACCAGTATATCCGAATCCTTAAGTTCTTTTTCTATGATTTCAATTGAAAGCACATTACCGTTTATTTTTTTGTTAAACTCTTTACGTAAAACTTCTGCCAACTTTTTTGCTTTCTGAGGAGTCCTGTTAAGGATTACTAGCTCCTCTGCCTCTTGTGCTGCGTGGAAGGCTATTGCTTTTCCAGCGCCGCCAGCTCCGAGAAGAAGCAGCTTCTTTCCGTTTGGAGTTATGCCGTTTTCTTTTAGAGCTTTCAATGCGCCGATGCCGTCGGTGTTATAACCTATAAGGCTTCCTTCTTTGTTTAGGATAGTGTTCACTGCACCGATGGACCTTGCTGTCGAATCTATTTCATCCAAGTAAGTCATGACAGCATTTTTGTGGGGCATGGTTACGTTTAACCCATGAAAATCTAAACTTTTTGCTCCGACGATTGCGTTTCTTAGCTCTTCTTTTCTAACTCTGAAAGCTAAGTAGACGAAGTCAAGGTTCAACTCTTCAAAAGCGGCGTTTTGCATTACAGGACTTAACGAATGTTCTACTGGATCTCCAATGATGCCGCAAATCCTTGTTTTCCCAGAAATTTTCATTTTTACTTTAGCCCCAGAGTCTCATATGCGCTTCTCATTTCTTGAATGGTGAGTTGTCCCTGCGCTGTTTTTCTCCCCCTTTCAAGAGAAGCTATTGTGAAAAAAGCACCAAAAACAGGAGATAGAAGCCTAGAGGGTTTGCCAAGTTCCCCCATAGCAAAGCAAACTATCCTAGCATTTTTAGAAACCTTAGACACGAAGTCCAACACCGTTAAGTTGTCCCCGACGAGTTTGGCGGTTGTTACAATTTTACAAACCTCAGCTCCGCTTGCAATCTCCTTTTTAAGAACCTTATTGAGCTGTGATGAGCTTGGAGTTTCGTTGAAATCGTGAAACGACACTATTGGCTTTGCGCCCATCTCACGCAAGCTACTAGCGATATTCTTCAGTTTAGGGGTGGATAATTCTATATCCACGTATTCAAAGCCGTTTCTCGCGGCGTCCATCAAGATTTTTTGGCGTTCAGGTTCATTTCCCGAGAATTTGCCTTGACATTTTGTTGATCGGTTTGTAGCTATGAGAGGTTTGTTGCTACTATGTGCGATGTCGGCTAGTTGATTATGGTTTTTGAGGCTGTCTAATCTAACTTCGATGAAATCTGCGTGTTGATTCTCAGCTTTTTCGATTATGTCTAAAGCCTCAGTAACTGTTTGAGGAGGAACTGAGACGCAGATTTTGATGGTCAACGTTCTATCACTGTTTCTTCTTTTACCAACGTTCCGAAATGTCTGCCTCCCTCTACCACATGCGCCAAAAGCTTGTCGCCTGTTTCTAGTTCCGCAACAGATTTGGAACCATCCGGGGTTACGAGTCTTATTGTTTCGGCGTTTTGAACAATAGTCTTTATCCGTTTTCCCTCGTATTCTGCTTCAACGAGAACCATGGGTCTCCATTCGATTTTCACTCGCCCCACATTCGTTGACCTGGTTTTTCCTTTCCTGTCAACTATAAGGACTTCGTCCCCTGCCTTCAGTTCTGACAGATATCTTGTTCGGGTAGGTGAAGAAAGGGTGTACAGTGATATGGGTCCTGCGTTAACCCTGAAGGGACGCGTTTCCACATACGGGCTCTCATGAACCTCTGCTTGAACCAAGAACAAACCATACGATTGACACCCAACGAGAATTCCCTCACCGGGCTTCATGAGATCACACGTGTCAACGCAAACTCTAGCCCCTGTTCCAATTTCCTTCAGTTCAACAATTTTAGCAGCCACTAAGTCAACTTTTGATGCTTTTTTCTTGATGACAACCGCCGTTTCCATAAATTCATCGGGGTTAGAGGTTTTCAAGACCACTCCATCAGCGCCCAGTTCTAAAGTTTCTAAGGCCAACTTCGCTTCTTTGGCGCTGGAAACTTCTGCGAGTAGTTTACTTTTCTCCCGTGTTTTCGCAATGAGATTCTCTAAGGGTATGACTTTCCAGTCTGTGCACTGGATGACTATGTAATCGGACGAAAGTTCTGCTGCTTTTATAGCAGTTTCCTCGTCTTCCCTTCCTTTTATAGTCAATTTCACGGCGACGGTTCTACCCCTCCCTTTCAACTCCTTCACCGCATCTTCGTCAAAAGTTGAAAGTACGTTAATGTCAGACTCGCTTGAGCTAGCCGCTATTTTGACTCCAGTCTTCTTGGCCTTTTCCAAATCCTTTGCGCTAACTAACATAACGTCACAAACTTGAGCCGCTGTTTTCAATAGGCTACTTTTTAGGTCGTCGGAAAGTGATCCATCTATTTCAATCCAGAGTTCTTTCACTTCGACTCACCAAGAATCTTTAAAGCTTCATTAACTGAAGCGCCTCTATGCACAATCGCTGAGAGAGCCTTAACCATATTAGTTGGATTTTCGTGTTGAAACACATTTCTGCCTATGGAGAGTCCAGCGCCGCCAGCTTTTATGGAGTCAGATACCATCTGCAAAACTTCTCGAACGGTTTCTACTTTGGGGCCGCCAGCTATTATGACTGGAACATAACAACTGCGGACAACTTCTTTGAAGGTCTCAGCGTCGCCCGTATAATTTGTCTTAACTAGGTCGGCTCCTAACTCTGCACCTAACCGGGCAGCGTGAGCCACTACATCTATAGCGTGTTGATTTTGTATTTTTGGGCCTCTGGGGTACATCATGGCTAGCAAGGGCATGCCATATCTGTCGCATTCATCCGCGACTCTACCAAGTTTTGCAAGCATTTTATCTTCCTGTTCAGCACCGACATTAACGTGAACGGAAACAGCATCTGCGCCTATTCTTATGGCTTCTTCTACGGAACAAACTTGAATCTTGTTGGTGGGGTCGGGACCAAGCTTTGTGATGCCGGATAAATGGATGATTAAGCCAGCTTTTCCAGTATCAACGTGTTTAGCTACGCCTCTGTGGAGAACTACAGCGTCGACGCCTCCTCGCAACAGCTTGTTAACAGTCTCTTGCAGATCCACGAGTCCTCTAACTGGACCTAGTGTGACGCCGTGATCCATTGGAATTATAACAGTTCGGTTGTCGTCGCGTAAAATTCTTTTTAATCGTCTTTTCTTACCTAGTTCCAACCATCTCTACTCCTAAATGTATTTTTTTGCTTTCAGGTATTCTGCGTTCAGAACGCCGCAGCCAGCAGCTCCTCTTATAGTGTTGTGTCCTAAAGCAACAAACTTGATTCCTCTAAGGACAGGGTCTTTTCTAACTCTGCCCACTACGACGCTCATGCCGTTGCCTTCCATTCTGTCCAGTCTGGTTTGCGGTCTATTGTCCTCACGCCTAACTAATACAGGTTTTTTTGGTGCTGTTGGAAGCTTAAGTTTCTGGGGTTCTCCAACGAAGTTTTCCATTGCGGCTATAACAGACTCAGGTTCTGCCTCGCGTCTTAACTCTACGAAAACAGCTTCCATGTGACCGTCCAGTGTTGGAACTCTGTGGCAACTAGATGAAACCTTGAAATCTGCTGGTTCTGAAGGAGAACCTAAAATCTTTAACGTTTCGGTTTCCAATTTTTCTTCCTCTTTTCCAATGAAGGGGACAACATTGTCCACGATGTCTAGAGAAGGTACGCCTGGATATCCGGCGCCTGAGATGGCTTGCATTGTGGAAACTACAACTTTGTTGATGCCGAAATTGTCGTAAATTGGCTTCAGAGGGAGGGTTAAAACTGAAGCGCTGCAGTTTGGGTTTGTAACGATGGCTCCATCCCATTTTCTTTTTTTGCGTTGCTCTTCAATTAGGCTAACATGGTTGCAATTTATTTCAGGGTTAAGCAGAGGCACGTCTGGGTCCATCCTGTGGGCTGAAGCGTTGCTCACCACGACGTATCCAGCTTTGGCGAAGTTTTCCTCTGTTCTTCCAGCTACGTCGGCAGGTAAGGCAGAGAATACAACATCAACATCTTTAACGGCTTTCGGTTCTATGGCTACCACGTCTAGGTCGGCGACGTCTTCAGGAATTGGCGTTTGTTGTCTCCATTTTGCTGCTTTAGAGTAAGTTCGTTCTGTGCTCCTTTCGGAGGCTGCTACGGCTGAGACTTTGAACAATGGATGTCCGTTTAGGAGTTGAATGAAGATTTGGCCAACGTTACCTGTTGCGCCTAAAACAGCGGCTTTCAACATTTTTTAATCACCTTGTAAAGCGTTTTTAACGAGGTTTAGGGCTTTTTCTTTTTTGTTCCAGTCTACGAAGAGTAGGATGCTGGATGTGATTGTTAGTAGGCCGAAAATGTTTATGGCGTTTATCCTCAGAGTCTCAGATATTTTTCCAATTAAGCCGCGGGTTTCTTCTAGGCCAACGCCCTTGACCTTAAGAAAAGCTAGCTGTTTTCTAACAGACATGGCAAGTGTTTCTTCGTTTTCTAGGATTGTTTTGTGAATTTTTTCGAGAAGAATTTTTGAATTTTCATTTTCTGATGTGTATAAAATTAGTGAGTCATAATTCAAGGATAGCCCCAGCAGATGTGCGTGGGTTTTAACCAGTTCGGTTAGTTCTTGTATGACTTCAGGTTTTTCGGAAACGCCGCGACCTACAACCGTAATTGACATGGCGGGAGATTGGCTTGCTGGGGCTACGTCTAGTTCGGTTGATAGAGCTCCTTTGATTAAGGTGCCTTTTGCGTTTAGATCTCCATGATTGTGGCTGATTACCCTAACTTTTACCGATGAATCTTTATATCGCAGAGCTTTTCTGTGGATGAATTTTGTGCCTGAATCCGCTAGTCCAACTAAGGTGTTCACGTCGATATCTGGAAGTCTTTCTGGTTTAGTTATAATCTTGGGGTCAGCTGACATGATTCCTTCGGCGTCGGTGACCAAGACTAGTTCATCTGCTCCTAAGGCTTTTGCTAAAATGAAGGCTGTTGTGTCGCTTCCACCTCTTCCAAGGGTAGTTATTTTTTCATCGGGTGTTCTGCCTATGAAGCCTGCGATTACGGGTATGACGCCTTTTTCAACGAGGGGAAGAACGTGTTGCTGGATTCTTTTTTCGCATTTGTCTAAAATTGGGTTTGCGTTGGAGAAAACGTTGTCTGTTATGATGGGCCAGTCTGGGTCTAATGGATCAAAGTAACGGGATTCTACGCTTTGTGCTTTCAATGCTACGGCGAAGATTCTGATGCTGGTTCTCTCGCCCATTGCTAAGATTTCATCTAGCTCTCTTTCAGCAACTTTTCCGTTAGAAGCGTTTTTGGTTGCGTGGAGAAGCGAATCGGTTGTTTTTCCCATGGCGGAAACGATTACGGCGATTTGTGTGCCTTTCTTGGCTTCTTTAGCTACTGCCGTAACTGCTTTTAATATGCGTTCGTGATCTGCTAGGCTGGCTCCTCCGTATTTGACCACGATTCTTTTGCGGTGTTTTTTATAATTTTTTTTCATTAACTTTACAAACCCCCCATGAAGCCCAGAAAGCTAAGATGCAAAAAATTTGTTTCAGCTAACTGGGCCTAACGATAAAAGAAAAAGCGATACCAATAGAATGGCGTAGAATTGGTCGTTGAAGTCGTTGGATAGTTCTCCATAGGCCCGTGTTCCTTTTGTTGACAACAACAATCGCTTTTCTGGTATAAAAGATTTATTGAACTAACTTCTATAATATTAAGATTTAATTTTTGTTTGAGAGTTAATTTGGGTTTAATAAAAAAAGGAGAGGGGTTAGGTAGTTTTGCTGTTACTTTGCGTCGAATCTTTTCTTTGCTAGTGCAACTGCGATGAGAGCGAGGAACATGAATATTGGTAGGATTATGGCTGTTGGAAACTCTGGGATAACGGTGTATATGTAGTATGATCCTGCGTTGTCTTCTACGGCTGGGTTGCCTGCTTTGTCGTATGCAGTGATCTTGTAGTGTACTTGGGTGTCGAATGGTAGTCCTTGGATTTGTCCTTGGTAGGTGTCTCCTGTTGTCTTTTCCATTGGGACGTTGTTCCAGGTTTCTCCGCCGTCTGTGCTGTATGAGAGGGTTACGTTTTTCACGTCGCTTTCTGTATCGGTTACGACTACTGTAATGGTTACTGTTTCGTAGTCGTCTGGGTTCAGTGGTTCTTGTGTGACATCGCTTATTGATGGGGGTGTTTTGTCCCATGCCCAAGTGGTCATGAATGGGTATCTGTCTTGGTTGTCTATTTCTATGTCGTATGGTGTGTCTCCTATTCCGTCGCTGCCTGTTACGTTTTGACCTGGACCGCTAAAGAGGTCTGTGCCGTTGTAGTCGCTCCAGTAGTTTCCGCCTGAAGGATAGCCGTTGTCCCAAGTGTTGGTGCCGTTGTCGTAGGCGTTTATGGTGTTGTTGAAGTTGTTGTGGTAGATTAGGCTGTTGTTTGAGTTTAGTAGGTAGATTCCGTAGGAGCAGTCTTGTATTATGTTGTTTGTGATTGTTGCGTTTAGCAAGTCTGTGAAGTTCATGCCAGTGTTGCAGTTGCTGATTGTGTTTCGGCTGAAGTCTATGAGGTCCATTGTGAAAGTTGCGTTTTCGTAGATGGTGAGGCCGAAGGGTTCTAGGTAATTGAGTTGTATTCCATCGTTGCTGCTGGTGATTATGTTGTCGTTTACGGAGAAGTTTCCCATTGTAAATGTTGAGTTGCCGTACATGCCGTCAGCGATGTCGTAGATTTGATAGAAGTATATTCCATCAAGGGTGCTGTTGATTGTGTTGCCGCTGAATTCTATGTTGCCCATCGTGAAGGACGCGTTGCCTGCCATGTAGTCGCCGAAGTACGTGAAATAGTAGACGTAGATTCCTTCTCCAACACTGTGGATGGTGTTGCTGTTGAACTGGATGTTGCCCATTGTCCAAGTGGAATTGTCATACAGGTCTTCGCCGAAGTACTCGAAATTATAGGCGTAGATTCCTTTGTCATCACTGTGGATAAGGTTGCCGCTAACAATGATGTCTCCCATGGTAAACGCTGCGTTGTCGTTCAGGTAGTAGCCAAAATCGTAGAATTCGTAGATGGATATTCCTTCATCAGCACTGTTGATTATGTTTTCGCTAAATTCGATGTTGCCCATCAGGAAGGAAGAATCTTCGTACATGTATTCTCCGAAATACTCGAAATAGTCAACGTAAATTCCTGCGTAGGTGCTGTTGATTATGTTACCGTTAAACTCTATATTGCCCATGGTGAAGGAAGAGGTTCCATAAATGTCGTAGCCAAACTCGTAGAAGTAATAGACGTATATTCCGTATTCGTCGCTGTTAATTACGTTGTCGTTGAACTGTATGTCGTCCATTACGAAGGAGGACGAGTCGTACATGTATTCTCCGAAATACTCGAAATAGTCAACGTAAATTCCTGCGTAGGTGCTGTTGATTATGTTACCGTTAAACTCTATATTGCCCATGGTGAAGGAAGAATTGCCATTCATGTCGTAGCCAAAATAACAGAATTCATAGACGTATATCCCGTAATCGCTGCTGTTGATTGTGTTGCCGCTGAACTCTATGTTGCCCATGGTGAAAGATGACGTGCCATACATATAATTTCCAAAGTATTCGAAGTAGTCAACGTATATTCCTTCATATTCGCTGTAAATAGTATTATCGTTTACAAGGATGCTGCCCATAGTAAATGATGCGTTGTCATCCATCTCGTAGCCAAACTCGTAGAACTCGTAAATGTATATTCCTTCATAGCCGCTGGTGATTTCGTTGCCGCAGAACTCTATGTTACCCATCTTGAATGAAGAGCTGCCTTCCATGTAGTAACCAAAGTAGTCGAAGTAGTCAACGTATATTCCATAGTCGGTGGTGTTGATGAAATTGTTGTTAAACTCTATATCTCCCATCGTGAAGGAAGAATTGCCATACATGTCCTCTCCGAAATACTCGAAATAGTCAATGTATATTCCTTCATAGTCGCCACTGTTGATGGTGTTGTCGTTGAAAAGGATGCTGCCCATAGTAAAGGAAGAATTGTCGTACATGTAGTAGCCAAACTCGTAGAATTCATAGACGTATATTCCGTATTCGCTGCTGTTAATTACGTTGTCGTTGAACTGTATGTCGCCCATTGTGAAGGACGACGAGTCGTAGATGTACTCTCCGAAATACTCGAAATAGTAAACGTAAATTCCTGCGTAGTCGCTACTGTTGATGGTGTTGTCGTTAACAAGGATGCTACCCATAGTAAATGATGCGTTATCATTCATGTCGTAGCCAAACTCGTAGAATTCATAGAAGTATATTCCTTCGTAGGTGCTGTTGATTTCGTTGCCACAGAACTCTACGTTGCCCATCGTGAAGGAGGATGCGCCATACATATACTCTCCGAAATACTCGAAATAGTCAACGTATATTCCGTAACTGTCGCTGTTGATGGTGTTGTCGTTAACAAGGATGCTGCCCATAGTAAAGGAAGCGTTATCATTCATGTCGTAGCCAAACTCGTAGAATTCATAAATGTATATTCCGTCATTGCCGCTGTTGATAACGTTCCTGCAAAACTCGATGTTGCTCATTGTGACGGAAGAGTTGCCATACATTTCGTAGCCAAAATACTCGCAGTCAACATATATTCCGTAACTGCCGCTACTGATAGTGTTATCATTCACAAAGATATCTCCGACGGTGATTGATGAAGTGCCATCCATATCGTAGCCCACGTAATCCCCGTAGAAATCGATGCCATCACTGCCAACGTCAATTTCGTTTTCTTCAATGTACACGTTGCCAACTTCAAGACGGGCATTACCGTAAAAGTATTCCCAGTATCCAATATCTGAAACATAAATGCCATCCGGGCTATAAGCAGACTTTATTGTGTTACCCCTTACTATGAAGTCTCCGTACGCACCTACTGTATTTCCGTCCCACTCTGTTGCATCATAGTAATCAATATCCACGCCACCAGAAGACTGGTTTTCCAGCACGTTGTCGTTAACTATAAAATTGCCGACACTCACCTCTACATCTCGCACATAATCAAGAGATCCATAGAATTCAATGCCATACGTTCCGCCATACATTGTATTCTTAGACACATTCAAGACGCCAACAGAAATAGTTCCACCATAAAGATCTGATACAAAAATTCCCCCGTCCACGTTAATGCCCGTAGCAGTGGTTCCATCCATATGAAACGTGTTGTCGCATACGGTAATATCCCCGATAACGGCATCGTAAGAGCCAGTGTAGTTGTAATCCAAGCTAACATAGACATAAACCGCATCGACGGTGTTCATGTAAAACTCATTGCTTTCAACCGTGCTAGCATGTACCGTGTAATCCTCAACAAGGCTGCTTTCAGAGATACTCCAATAGAACCCGTAATTGCCATACCAGAAAACGTTGTCTACTATGGAGAAACCGGATGCATTACAATAGATGCCATAATGTGAATTCGTTATGTTAAAACCTTCCACAGTAACATTGTTGACCGTTATGTCTATTCCACGAGCGCCTATTCCACCCATCCCATCAATAACCGGCTTCGATTCACCCGTCAACGTTATGCTCTTGTTTACAACAACATTCTCACTATACGTTCCACTGTAGACATACACCGTGTCACCATCACTCGCTGAATTTATCGCATCCTGAATCGAATCACCCGGATTAACGTAGATAGTATCTGCAGCTGTCACTACTGATATATTTCCGCTAAAAATCGTCAGTCCAATAGCTCCAAAGAACAGCATTACTATTCCCATTGCCAAGATTTTCCTAAGCAAACCGTTCATCATCTTGTTTTCATCTCCAAATCCGAATCTGCACTTTAGTATTTATATCTTTACATGACTATTATCGACAGCCATACCCAAGCGCTGAATTAAACTTTGCATTACTTTGGAATATCTTCTTTCAAAGCAGAAATTAGAATGGAAAATCTAAGCATACTTCTTCAGGTAATCTACTACCTCATTAACGCTTTGAAAACCATATTCAATCCCCTTGAAATTCTGCCTCAACGCAACAACATCCCTCCTCGCCTCAGCAGGTTTCCTCTTACCCTTAACAACATCCAACATCAAATCACACAAATACTTGATATCGCTTTCCTTAAAACCTCTCCTAGTCACATCCTGAAAGCCCACTCTGAGACCTGAAGGATTCTCCCTATTATGCTGATCATCATACGGCAACAAATTCTTATTCAAAATTACATTAGCCTCCTCAAGACTTTCCGCAATTGCTCTACCACCACCATAATCTCGAACATCAACAGCAATTTGATGCGACCTCGTGAACCCCATCTTTTCTCCCAAAACCTTCAATCCATTTTCAGAAAGATACTCACCAGCTGTTTGAGCGTTTTTAACCGTTTGTTTCGCCAACTCCGCACCATACAACTTCATTTCTAAAGCAACCAAACCTAACGCAGGAAGTCTCCCAAGATGAGTATTCGACGTAGTTAAGGGAAAAACCGCATTTTGAACCTTCTTTATCGCTTTTTCCATTCTTTTATCCTCAGAATTTGCGAGAATCACACCGCCTTGAGGCCCTGGAAAAGTTTTGTGGGTTGACGCTGTTATGAAATCCGCTCCTTCCTTAAAGGGATCCTGAAACTGTCCACCAGCTATCAATCCCAGAACATGGGCAGCATCGTAGACGACGTAGGCACCCGCTTCCTTAGCCACTTCCGCTAATTCCTTAACCGGATGCGGAAACTGAAAAAGGCTGCCCCCAAATGTCACTATGCCCGGCCTTGTTGCCTTTATTATCGTTGCAGACTTGTCCGGATCGATGTTTAATTTGTTAAGGTCATATGCATGATTGATAGTCTCTAACCCTATGACCATCCCGGCGAGACCCGAATAGTCATGAGTGATGTGTGCCCCGGCGCTGAGTGGCGCAACTACCATTCTGTTATTTTTCGTCGCCAACGAAAGACCTTTAAAAGTGGCAAGATTCGCGTGGGTGCCAGAGACAAGTCTCACGTCAATCCAATTACACCCAAAAATGTTTTTCATCAAATCCGCTGCAAAGTTCTCAATTTTTGTCACGTACTTCTGTCCCTGATAGTGCCGCGCTTTAACGTGCCCCTCCTGATCGTTCTCTCCTTCAGCATATCTAGACTCTAAATCATGAGACAAACCCAAAATTTCTTTAACTGCTGGAGATTTCAGACCCTCGCTTGCTATCAGATTTATACATTCCTCGCCCCTGTATTGTTCATGAGCCTCGGTGGATTCAACCAATCCGAGGGCCAACTTGAAAAAGTCCTTTTCCATTGCTATTTCCTCCCAAATCCTCAACCAAAGATGTTTTTATCGGTTTTGAACACTTATCTTAGCACGCTCATTTATATTTGTTTAACTCGGAACCAGCAATTGCTTTATTTTAACTCAAAAGGTGTCATTGGCATGCTGTGAAGACTAAAAAACGTCTTTACAGCTTCTCAGACAAAACTTTAATGATAAAATAAACTTAGACTAATAACGGACATCTAACATAAACGAAGGGACATAGATGATCAAAGTTGGATTCTGTAGATATCCAACTTGAATGAAAAAATATCAAGAAAATTTTGAAGATACATCAGCAATAAATATTGTGGCTTCATAAAGCTTTTTCCTATCTTGAATCTTGATCTAAAACGGTGTATCTTTTGAGCCAAAAGAAACTTCATTATGGAGTGCGCCTACGAACGGATCAACTGAAGTATCTGAAAAGCGTCACGAATCCTTCAGAGTGGATAAGAAAAGCTGTAGATGAAAAGCGAAAACGCGAAGAAAAGAAACGTAGGTCCAAAAGATAACTTGCACAGAAAGCGTGTGCTTAGATCCAACGAATGCCCAGTTAGAGGCTGAGCAAAAAATACACTAACTGGCAGTAGCGTTTTATAGTTTTTGTTCTCTGTTCTTCACTGTCACATGTATCTATCTTGCAACGTAATTGCAAAGCTTTAAGTTTGAAATTCTGAATCAGCACCATACGATCGATCATAACCTGTCGTGAAATATTTTTGTGAATATAATGTTTATGAATCTCCAATCCATCCATCCGAAACTCGTTAGCTATGGCAATTAACGTTTCGCAGCAAATATTTCAAGCCGTAAAAGTCATCCATGTCTCTCAAGCCTAAGTCTGAGAAGCTGAAAGTCTTTGTCAAGTTCGTCCCTATACTTGACGTTGTATAGAGCCGCTGCCGGATGATACATAGGAATCACAGAAACTTCAAAACCAAGAAGATTCGCCTCATAAATCCCCCCATGAATTTTCGTGATGCCTTCGGTTTCGATGCCTGCTTTGGAAAGAATATAAGAAGCCGCGTGTCTGCCCAACGTCACAATGAACTTCGGCTTGATTATTTCGATTTGACGATCTAGGTATGGCGTGCACGTTTCAATCTCGCTACTTCGTGGGTCACGGTTTTCTGGAGGCCTGCACTTGACAACATTTGTAACATACACAACGCTTCGAGAAATCCCAGCTCTTGACAAAAGCTCATCGAGAACCTTGCCCGCAGCACCAACAAAGGGTTGACCTTTCACATCTTCCCAGTAACCAGGCGCCTCGCCTACTAACATTACAGCAGCATCGAGGCTTCCTTCTCCAGAAACAGCATTTTTGCGTTGCCTCCATAATCCACACTTGCGACAAGCCTTAATTTCGTCCACAAGGGGTTCCATAAAATCTCGTTTAAACATATTGACTCAATTCTTATGCATTAACACTATCTTTTTCTTCATCGCATCTTTAAAATCTAACTGTCAGATGAAGGGGTATCTGAAGTTTGTCGGATAAAATCGATATGTGAATAAGAACTTGCTTCAGAAAAGTGTCGGATTTGCTGAAGATTTCTTCTTTTTATTCCGACAAGTTTTTATATGTGCTCCACTCAATTCTTTTATTGAGAGTGATTTTATGTCGGAATTTGACAGTAATAAGCCGGAAACTAGAGAAGAGTTCATCAGATTGCTTACAAAAGCGAAGAGTAAGGAAAGAGAATTAAGGAAGGCTCGGGGAATTAGGTCGACAAAACCGACAATTAAGGGCACAGCTGAGATTTTGGGGATACATCGTGATACGCTTTATCAGTGGATGAAGGAATTTGGTGTCGAATTTGCGGATGTAGGTGAGAGAGTATTATCCGTGGAAGCTGTGAAAAAGCGTGAAGAATTTACTTATCTGATAGGCGAGGCTTTGATTGGTGAGGGATCCGAAGTTGCCCACGTGGACCTAATAGTTGGAGACAAAGCGGGTCCTGTGGGAGAAGCTTTCGCTAGTGGTTTGTCAACATTAAGTGTCGGTCACACTCCCCTCCTCGCCGTTATTAGGCCAAATCTCCCCCCAAAGCCTCACACCCTCTTGGTTCCCAAGGTCACCGTGAAAAATATGGAACAGGCGGGGAAGATTTTTGGTCCTGCTCAGGCGGCTGTGGCCAAAGCGGTTGCCGACGCCGTCGAAGAAGGTGTTATTCCAGAGGATAAGCTTGACGACTGGTTGATTATATGCAGCGTATTTGTGCATCCGGAGGCAAAGGACTATCGAAGGATTTACCAGTATAACTATGGAGCCACCAAATTGGCATTGAAAAGGGCTCTAGACAAGTATCCACCGTTGAAGAAAATCATGTACGACAAAGACAGGGCGAAACATCCCATAATGGGCTTCAAAGTGCCTCGACTGTGGAGACCGCCATACATACAAATAGCCCTTGACATTCCAAGCGTGGAAAGAACAAAGAAAATCATAAGCGAACTGCCGGAAAGCGACAGACTCATATTGGAAGTCGGCACACCCTTGCTAAAGAAATACGGTGTGAAGGTGATTCGCGATCTAAGGGAAGTGGTCAGGGACACATTCATCGTCGCTGATCTGAAAACCTTGGATGTTGGAAAAGTTGAGGTTGACCTAGCGTTTGAGGAAACTGCAGATGCCGTTGTGGTTGCAGGGCTGGCAGCCCCAGAAACAATTAGCAAATTCATTTACGAGGCTAAGAGGCTTGGAATTTACGCTGTGGTGGACATGATGAACGTTGAAGAACCTGTGAAAAAGCTTGGTTTACTCGAAGTTTTTCCTGACATCGTGATTTTGCATCGCGCCATAGACGTAGAGGAGAGAACTGGCAAAACTCGTTGGGATCTCATTAAGGAAATGCGGCAAACTTTCCAACATGAAAGATTTTTGGTGGCTGTCGCCGGTGGCATAACCCCAGAAACAGTGCCTGAAGCTTTGGCAAATGGAGCAGACATCATTATTGTTGGAAGGTACATAACGCAGTCGAGGGATGTGGAGCGGGCGGTTAGGGAATTCTTGAAGTGCACCAGAGAAATGGCGTTAGACATAGATTTGTTCAGGGTACACGTAGAGTAGCTTCATGCTGTAACCTTACGCTTCTCTTCAGTGTTTAAGAATTCATGGCTTGCAAGGCTACGTTAGAAAATCGCCAGACTATTCTTGACCAGTGCCATGTGAGACGATTTTAAATAATTGGGCAAAACTCAGTGTATTTCATATGATTCTGTTGTTTGGGGGTTGGATAGTGGCTATTGTTTAAGTCTTGTAAGTTGACGGATAGACCTTTCACTGCAAACAACGTTACCCAGCTGTGACCTATGAGACCAGCCCCGACACAAGCGATTCTTATAATTCCCATTTTTCCTTCTCCCTTATACTTGCTAAAAAAAGCTTCATTTGCATTAATCATTATTCCTTTCAGAAATTGTGGCGGGCCCGCGGGGATTTGAACCCCGGATCTCCGGCTCCGCAGGCCAGCGTCCTAATCCTGAATTCCCGTGAAAACCACTCGGACTCTGGTATTCACTCTAGACCACGGGCCCGAATAAACGGTAGATTCGCAAAAGAAATAAGTATTGTCCCACCGAAGACCGAAGAAGGAATAATCAACACACTGATAACACTCAGAGGAAACGGAATCACCGACGGAGTATTAGAAACAATATCCCAAAAACTTAAGCAAATAGCTAGAAATTGTGATATTACAGACCCTAACGCAGTTAAGCAATACATAGCAACAGCAAAAAACCAGAAAACAGGCAAACCTTTGGCACAGGGAACTAAAAACAAGTTTCTGTATGCCTATGACAAATATTGCGACGTGCATCAAATTGAATGGATAAAGCCTTATTACAAAGAAGTCGAAAACGTGCCTTTAATTCCTACCACCGACAACGTGAACGCTATTATAAGCAACGCATCTGAGCATTACGCAACAATCTTTAGGATTCTTGCGGAAACAGGAGCAGAAGGACACGAACTTGAGAACATAGCAAGAAGCGACATAGACACAGAACAGGGAATTATCAGCATTAAAGGTTGTAAAGGTCATAGCTCAGGAGCATACAAACTAAAGTCACAGACCGCAGAAATGCTTAGAGTGTATTTACATCACAATCCGCAGGAGCACCCGTTCCCAAAATCAGAACAAATGAGCGATGTATGGCGAAATACACGCAGACGCACAGCCACAAAACTATGCAAACCTGAATTAGACAATATTCAGATGCGAAACCTCAGAAACTACTCAGGAGCACAACTCTACTACAAAACACGAGACCCTATCGCAGTAATGCGACATCTCAGACATAAGAAACTAGAAACGACAATGCACTATATTAGAGGAATCACAACAGGCGGAGAAGAAGAATACACCTGCAAAGCAACAAACAACACCAAAGAGGCACAAGACCTAATAGAACACGGATTCACCTACGTCACAACAACACCAGAAGCACTAATGCTATTCCGAAAACGCAAATAAATCCCCTTCTTTTTTTCCACACCCACGGCGCGCGCTGATAGTTTAGCTGATGGTTTAAATGGTCTTTTTAGTCGTGAGGTTGAAATTCCAAGAATAAGACATGGCAAAAAACAAACATTGGATACGTTAATTGATGAAGAGGCTTTGTTATTAGCTAAGTTTTTAAGAAATGAAAGGCAAACGTGGATTCCTAGACTTGTAACTCTATAGCTTAGCAGTTCTATCTTGAGAATGTTTGTCCCTCTTTTCAATATATTTTTTGAAATCGCCTATCATCCATCCGAATATGAACGCGACAACTATAGCTACTAAGAAAAATGGATTGTGAAAACCCAGAATCCAAACAATGACGGTTGATACGGGAAAGGAATAAAGAGGGGATAAAAAACTGCCTAATGGGGCATCCTCTTTTGTGCGAATCGATTGTAGGGAGAATCTATCTATTTGGTCTTCCATATTATTGAATCGCAAATATGCAATGTGAGACAGTTCATGAAATCCATGAAAAACTGCAGAAACTGGAAGTATAGATACTAGTAACGATACTTGTAACCCAATGAAACCAACATTAGAAAATACAGAACTAACAGAGATGAGGTATGTCATTATCCCTCCAACAATGACAAATAAAGAAAAGACTAAGGTTGCCTTTATCCAAATTTTCATCTCAATCTTCCCCAAAGATGCCCATTTACGTTTTTGAATATATGTCATGTTATGTATTTATATAGTGTGAAGGAAAGAAAAAGCGATGCATATATGTGAGAGAGAGGGGGAGTAGGAGAGAGAAAGATTAAAAATTAACCCTCTGCGCGCGCCGAAAACGCAAATAACTACCATCCCTTTTTATCACAAGTGTGTGTCGTAGCTATTCGCTCCGACGACCAAGCGTTCCGTCGAAGCCGATTACCCAAAGCAACCTCCAAAAACATCATTCACTTACACCCCTCCTCCTCACATCATCAACCTCTCTAAAAAACTCCTCCTCTTCTGCAATCATTTCTTCCTCAAATCGCCGTAAATAACCACAATCCTCACACTTCACTATCCTCTCACCAACACGCTCACACCGCACCTCTGGATAAAACTCACATCTACGCTTTTCATTCATAGCTACCGCTACCCCCACCCACGCTTAACCTTTTCAACCCAAACCTTACAATCATCCTCAACCAAATCCGCATAACCCCAACGCTTATCACAAGACCTCCTACCAGAACTAATAACACCCAAAACATCGGGATTATTACCAAAATAACGAAGTTCAACCAACTCATGACGACAAAGAGGACAAACACTTTTCCTATACTCCACCGTAACTTTTAACTTTCGATAGCTACAGACCCCGAACCAAGTCGCCACATGAAAACGCTTAACACCCTTCTTAATACTCGAGTGATTTAGCTGGTACCAAGCAGTATGATAAACACTCTTACGCTTACCCTTAACTTTAACAATACACCCATCCTTTTCATACATCCTATAATTCCTATTAACAAAACCATCACAATTCCTATTTTCAATTCCACACTTACCCACCTTCTTCACAATAGCACAGCTACGACATTTATAACCACCCAAAATAAAGCCTAAAACGTGAAAATGAGGCGACCAATGCCAGTGCTTACGCAAATTATAACGGAAACCGTGAAAAATCATAACCCCGCCAATAACACCCCTATCATACAAAATTTTACGAATCTTAACACGCAACTCCTCAAGAGTCAAAACATAAAACTTAGGCGGAACAGTCGCTATAATATGCTCAACTTGCCCAAAACGCTTAGACGCTTCCTTCAAACGACCCGTAATATTCCTTGCCTCACGAACCGCCCACCCACCTATATAACAAACAGGACAAGAAGGCTTATCGCAACTATAAAAAACAGGCTTAAAAAAAACCTTCCCCCTAAAACCCTTCCCATCCAACATAATCCTATCATGTAACTCCACACGAGAACACCCATAAAACGTCCGAAACCTACCACAATAATCGTTAGTCACCTCACCATGACCAACTAGCTGAAAATCTCCAAACTCAGCAAAACTAACATCAGGCAAAGGCTCCAAATCAAAATCATCAACTTCCTCCGACCGAACCCCAAACATAGCATCAATATCTATATCTTTCATAGCTCAAACCACAAAAATGATATACTTCTTGCACCTTTTAAATGGTAAAGTAAATTTACCAGTAAAGGAGATTAAACACAATGGCGAAACCAATTCTAGATGAAACGTGTAAAAAGATATTCTCAGTGTTGCTTGTGAGTGACAAAAAGCTTCGTTTCAACGAGCTACATAGAACCCTTAACCAGATCGGTTTGAGAATGTCCAAGCCAACCCTCGTGGAACACCTTAACCATCTAAAAAAACGAAGCCTACTGATACGAAAAAAAGAGGGAAAACAAAACATATCCTACGAAGTGAACTGGAAAAAGCTCGAGCACCTTAACGAAGCAATCAAAACTCGACAAGCATTGAAAGGCATGCTTGAAAACGAGAAGAATTTCAAGTCTTTCCCAATCGATGAGCAAGTAACGTATGTTCAAAACATTTTAGCACTTAGAAACCTTTACCGATTGAGACTAGAGATTTTCAGCATTCTTGACCCAAGCAAGAACTTTGAGCACAGCGTCCAGTATCTGTTCATCAATAGATTCTTCGAATTTTTCAAAACGTGGTTGCTAGAAAGCTGTCGTGAAAACAAAACAGAATGCAAATACAAAGCTCTAAGCATGATAGAACACAACATAAAACACTACACAGACATGCTATTCGATAAAAACCTAACCAACTAAACACCCACACATTATAGTCCCAAGTAAACAATTGAAGGGAGTAACATCGCTCCCGACTCCCTTAAACCCACCGTCTCTATGGAATAGCATGACCATGAAAGACATCAATACACATCGCACGCAAGAGGTTAAATTTCAATCCCAAACCCAAACCCAATAACTCCTTCTCCCTAACTAACTCTCTCTACAAAAAACACACACTCAGTCACACACTCAGGCGCGCGCACCTATTTTCCAGAAAACATATCGCTAAGGAACGGCAGCCGGTGGGATAGCTGCTTGATTTTGTTGGCAACGCCTTCTTTTACATCACCTAAACATTCAAAGAACAGATTAGGTGTCTCATAACTGAAAAACTGAGTCTCAACCAAAAGAATGACTGCGAGGATGAGGTCTAGCGCCGTATAGATGTTGCTAAGTTCGATTTCGAACCGTCTTTTGTCATAACGGAAGTCTTGGAAAAATGCAAAATCGAAATGAAGTTCTCCTGGTTCCTTGTGGATTTCTTTTAAAGTTGATAACGTGATGTGGGAATATTCAGAGAACCTTGAATAGCATTTATTCAATTCACGCCCTATGCGTGGACCTTTGTCATATCCCTTTGAATGATTTTTCAAGATTGATAGATTCTGAATGATTTCTTTCACTGCTAAACGTCGATATTTTTCTTTGAAAGTTAATCTTTCTGCAAGTCTGGCTTCATTAACTGAGTATATTGTGTTAGAGACTCTCAGAAATTCGTCCTCTGTAACCTTGTCCTTCTGAGAGCAATAGTATTCAAAGTACTCTTGAGCGTTATAATGATCAAGCTGCATGTCAGCCCAAAATATACAGGCTTCAATCATCCACCTAAGGGACCTTGGAACACTATCGTAATCAGAACAAATCAGTTCTCGCACAGCCTGTCCCAATTCTCGCCACAAATCGAAAAATATGAACAAGCTTGTATCATGACGCAGAGCCAAGAAAAAACATCTTTGTATTTGTTCTGGCACTTCTTCTATTGAATCATATTTCTTACCTATCAAATTCTTGAAATGTAATTGAGAGTCATCCCAAGAAATAACTAGATACTCCAAAGCACCTGCAAAATCTAGCAGTAAATCAACATCTTTTTCGTTTTCGTCCAAAGTTTGCTTTAAATGAAGTTCTATTAGCTTTTTCATTTTACTAGCTGTTGCTTCTCCTGGTTTCACCAAGTCTAGTACCCCATAAATAAATGGAATCAATTGTACAAATAAAGAAACATCTTTGTGCTATATAATTTAAGTTTCCTGAAAAGAATTTTAGCGCACGCGCGCGCAAATCCAAAATCAGAATTTACCCAAGCGGTTTGAGGGAAAACCACATATAATTTAATTGACCTACCCGCACATAATACTAATTCACAACTGGGATTCGTGGAATCCACGTTTTCTGTTCATCTCTCAGGAACTTCGCCAACAACAATGCCTCTTCACTAATCAACGTATCAAGGGTTTGCCTTTTACCCACCGCGCGCGCCACAAACTACACAATCGTTAAAACTATTAGAACGCTTCAAGAATCAACCAACCATCCTTAATTCTAGCAGTTATTCCAATTTCTCCAAAACTTTTAACATAAGCTCCATATCATCCTTAATTCGATTTATGTTTTTTCGAATACGATGTAAAAGCACCTTAAATCCTTCTTTTTTTATTCCCTCAGTTAAGAAAACCTTTAGAAGGTGTCTTTCATGTTCTGTTAAAATTTTATTCCTCATATTTTTCCCTCAACGTTACTACAATAGAAACTCTTAAATAATTTTAGTTACAGATACAGTAACTACGGATGTGAAAAAATGGAAAACCAAACACAAACAAAAGATAAAGAATTACTAAGCCCTATAAAGTCCAGCGTCCTAATCCTGACTAGACCACGGGCCCAAAAATAACAACCATAACCACGAAGTAAAAGAGTTTTCCATTTGATTCAACAGAGCACCCTCACTCTTCCAAAGTGGAATGTACCACATTTCTATTTTTCTATGTTGGAAGTATTTAAAGAAAAAACTAGGGGGTCTATCTATACCGCTAGCGCTTCTTTATCGCTCTTTTTAGGGCGTCGATTACGTTTTCTCTTCCCATGGCCACAATATATGGGCCCAGTCTCGGTCCTTCAGGCACTCCTAACAGGATGGTGTATATGGTTTTGAAGAATTTTGCTGGTTTAATAGCGTGTTTCCTTGCGATACTGAAGACGGCACCTTGTATCTGCTCTTCATCTAGTTTATTTTGCAGAGTTTGGATAAGCTCTTTAACCGCGCTAATTTCCTGACTACTCAGCTTTACGGCTCTCTCCTTTATTTCCATGAAGTCTCTTGTCCAGTTGAGAGCATACTCGATTCGTTTCTTTAGATCCGCCGAAATCTCTTCCTTCACGTACCCGTAGTCTCTAAGCTTCTCTACGATAAACTCTGTTTCAGAGCCTTTTGGAGCCACCTTGGCTAGATATGTCAGCAGATTGTAAGGTACGTGAACGCTAGCCTTGGGAGATTTGAAAAATCGGCAATACATGTATAGCCCCGTGAGTTTAGCCTTCTCCTTTTCGTCGGAAACTGGCTTTTTTCCCAAGCAGATGTCTTCCAGCTCGTCGAGTTCGTTCATGTATTGAGGTATCTCTGTAACTGAGAGACTTCTGGTTCCAACAAACCGTTTCAGAGTGAGTAAAAGAAGAGACTGAGGTGAACCATATCTGAACCAAACCTGTGGAGTGAAAACGTTTCCAGCCGATTTAGATATTTTTTTCCCGCTCTTATCTAGGAACATTTCATACTGCACATGGGAGGGTGGAGACCAATTAAGAATCTCCTGACATATGCGGTCGTTCACCCTCACCGAATCTGCGATGTCCTTTCCATACGCCTCGAATCGTATGTCCAAGGCTTTCCATCTAGCCGCGAACTCCACTTTCCAGCTAAGTTTTCCCTTTCCCTTCCTATAGTCTGCCTCGCCCTTGTGTCCACAGCCTTCCAACCATCTTCCTTTCACCTCCATCCCTTCACAGGTGTAGAGAATTTTGTCTTCGTTGGGAAGAAACTCGTGGACCTTGGTGGTGTAGATTCGGCCACAGTTAGAGCAGATGGGAAAGTATGGGAGAATCTCCACGAATTTTTCTTGTCCAACCATCTCTCTGACGATTTCTCCTATTCTTTTAGCGTTCATGAGTAAGGTTTTGATTTCTTCGTTGAAGAGTCCTTTTTCGTAGGCTTCTTTGCCAGACATGAACGTGTATTTTATTTCGCATGCGTCTAGGGCTTCTAGGAGGAGAGAGGTCATGTGTTCTCCGTAGCTTTTGTGGCAGTTGTAGGGATCTGGGATAGATGTTACTGGATAGCCTAGATATTTTTTTAGTCCTTTTGGAAGTCCAGCTGGAACTTTTCTCAAGCCGTCTAGGTCGTCGGCGAATGCTATGTATTCGGACTTGAATCGCCTTTCTTGGATGGCTAGAGCTACGGCGTAGGCTCTGGCGCAGTCTGCGAAACTGCCAATGTGGGGAAAACCTGAGGCTCCGAGACCGCTTTCCGTTCTGATTAAGTCAAGGCTTCGACCTAGCTTTCGCTCCTTTTCCAAGATTTCGACGGCAACTTTGTCGTACCATGTTCCGTGACCGATGATTTTTTTCGTCATAACCGAAGTTTCCTCTTTACAATAGTTCACCTACAATAGTTGTATAGTTGAATAAAAACAGTTTTTCTTTATCTTAGCTTATTGCCGATGTGAAAAAAAGAATGTGACGTAAGATTCACAGTTTACAGTTGCGAGGAATACCGTTTGAAGTATCATGGTGTCTACACGCCTGACAGAGTTCCGCAATAGCGTCTAACACAGAATCTTATTAACGCCTACTGATCGTTATGTTAAGGTTGGGAGTCGCTTGAAATTGGAGGAGGAGCGAGTTTGGCCTTACGTTCTTCCGTTTCCTTTGGAGCCTGAAAAGCGTAAGCTGATTTGGAGCATCCTCCAATCTAAGGTAGGCATGAGCCTTCTCATGAAACTTAAGGTGGAAGACCGCACCTACCAGCAAGACCTGATTCGAGGAACTCCCTACTCAAACAAATCCATAATAGAATACCTGAAAAGGATGGTTTCAGCTGGCATGCTCGAACACGGCATGGAACAGGTCTCCACAGAGAAGAGAAGAATATGGGTTAAATGGTATACGCCTACAAGACTCGGAAGATGGTTCATACTTTTCCTAAAGCCTCCAGCAGAAATTCCCGCCGATTTGGCTAGAAAAACCATCGAGGAACTCTTTCAAGTCTATTCCCACAGTATAGTTGAAGTTTGCGAAAAATATGGAATCACCCTTGACTCCTTTCACCGTATCCTAAACGAACAGTACCTCAAGAAAACATCGAAAAGCTGACTATATTAATGATTCCGCAAAATCTTATTATATCCACCATGCTTCTGTAGTAAAGTGAACCATGAATACCCGCGGAACAACCAGGAGTGAAGCCTTTTCAGCCGGTATAGGAATGGCTTTAGGACTGGTTATGAGCCAGTATATGCTCCAAGCCACGAGACCACCAGAAAAAGCAATAGTTAAACGAGTTCTTATATGTCAAAAATGCGCTGCACAAAATCCAGTCGAAAACAGGTTCTGCGGAAACTGCGGACAAAGTCTTTATCCTCCTCCGCAAATTACGTGCCAAAAATGCAACTCAAAAATGCCAGCTACTATGAAATATTGTGGAAATTGCGGTTCGATTCTAAAGAGATAAGCATCTCTGAAAAGTAATACCTACAAACAAAAAAAGGGAAGCATGGAGTCAGTTACTTAAGTTTTGCTCCGCAACTGCCACAGAACTTGCTAGTAGACAGGTTTTTCGCTTTACATTTTGGACATTTAATTTCCTCTGGCTTCAAAGAAGAACCACAGTTGCCGCAGAACTTCATCGTTGCTGGCATGTCTGCCCCACACTTCGGGCATTTCACTTTGGCTACTGGAGCGAGGCTTGTTCCACAGTTTCCGCAGAATTTAGTTCCAACGGGATTCTGGGCTCCACAGCTTTGACACACTATAAGTTGCTGTGGGGCTGCAGGAGCTTCGGGTTGCATCGCTTTTGCCATCGTCGCTCCCACGCCTATCCCGATGCCTGCTCCGACCCCCGCCGCAGCGGCTCCACCACCTCCGCCAGGTGGAATTTCTCCTACCGTCTCCTTCGCATACTGCATCGCCATAGCCTGCTGTCCCATGCCTGAAGCAAATCGTCTCGCTTCCTCTGGGATTTTAACCCCTTCAAAGACAGTGTCTATTATTTTAAGGCCTATTCGTGCGGCTTCATCTGTGATTATCAAGGATACTTTGTCGGTGGTTTCATCTACATTTTTGACCAAATTGAAAATGTCGAAGTTGGCAAATTCGTCTATAACGCGCTCATTTATGAAGCCGCGGACATAATTTTCAACATCACCGGACGTACTGGCTCCTCGATTTCCGAAAAACTCTATAACGAATAGCTTCGGGTCTTCTACTTTGTAAAGAAGATAACCGTAGAAACCGATTTCTGCTTGATATTGTATGGATCCGCTGGGCGCAGAATAAGCCTGTCCACCAAAGTTTCCTCTAAATTGGCTGTTGCTTACAAATACTACTTCGCATTCAAAAATGTCACCGATTATTCTTAGAGCCCTTAAAGCTCTTGTTAGGAGTGGAATGTTCTTGCTTGTTATGGTATGTCTACCCGGACCGAAAACATCGTAGGCTTTTCCGTCACGAAAGAAAACAGCCCACTGATTTTCCTTAACAACAACTTGACTTCCATATTTTAAGGAGAGCTTGGGAAATCTATATGCTATATCCTCAGGACCTCCGAAATCCCAAGATACCTTTTCAACGATTGGCATTTTTCCTCCCATTCTAAATTTCTAACGGTCTAAATTGTGTTTCTCTTTCATTCCATTTATTCTCAAAGGCGAGTAATAAACCTTTTATTTTCTTTACTTCGGCGGGTACATTGGTCCAATTTTCAGCTTCAGCTTCGTTGTAAGTCTTGTTCACGGCTTCCAGCATGCTTTCGACATCGTTGCTTAATGCTTTGTCGTAGTTGAAAACTCTAGCAAGTTCTTTTTCTCGTATGTGTCCTTTTCTATCCATGAGACCGGCGTAACCGTAGTCTGCGTGTCTCACTTTTTCCATGACACGGTCTAATACTTGGATGACTTTTTTGAAGTCTCTGGTTGAAGCTGTGAGGCCTGCATCTAAGGCTGCTAAGTAAACGTCTTCCCATACGTGGCGCATGTCACGGAGGTCTTCATAATATAGGTCTCGAAGCTTCTTGTCAAGTTCCCTCAGGTCTTCTTTGGTTCCGTATCCTAATGTAAAGAAGTTTTGAATTTGGGAGAGGGCGCCTTGCTTGTCTTTCACCTTTTCGATGGTTTCCCGTTCTGCCATTCATAACCCTCTTTTTTATTTTACGATTAACACTACTTTAAATGATGCTTTAGTAATATATATAAGGATTCTAGCCTTCTATTTCAGAAATTATAAATACGGATACCTTCTTCATTCAAAGTAATGATCAAACCTGCAGAGAGATGGTGATCTGTGGGCTTCTTTAAAAGGTTCAAAAAACCAAAAACCGATGTTTCGTTTACAATTCCCAAAAGCACTGTCGAATTGGGGGAAGATTTGAAGGGTGCAATTACCGTGTTATCTCAAGAGGAATTCGAAGCAACCGAGGTGAGAGCCGAACTTCGATGCATTGAGAAAAAGAAAAAAGAGAGATGGGAACGCGATGACCATGGAAGAAGTGTGCGACGAGTTTACTGGGATCAGGCCACGTTGCATTCTGCTGATCCGAAGGCAAGTGACAAAATGCATTTGGTACCAGGCTTCAAAAAAACGTTTCCCATCAAAGTTAACATTCCTGCTGGTGGACGGGAATCCTTTGACGGCATTGATGCAAACGTTAGCTGGTACATTAAAGGAGTTGTGGCTATCGATGGACGTCCTGATGTCACGAGCGAAACAATTGAACTTCAGGTGATTAGACCAGTGGCGCAAGTGGCTGTGAAAGAAAAGGAAGTAGTTATGGTGCCATGTGGGTACTGCGAATGTCTGATGCCTGAAACGGCAACGTCCTGTCCAAATTGTGGAGCACCACGAAAAACCTAAGAAGAACAAAAATGGTTTTGACTACGGTATAGCATTAATTTTCTGTCGGTTATTTTCTCCATGCTCGGATTCCTGCAACCGCAACCAAGATTCCGACGACCAGCAACAAGACTGGAAGAAGATATCCAACAAATAATTCACGAACATAGAGCAACCATACGACGCCAAGGGTTGTTAGTAGGATTCCTCCAGAAAAAGTGTTGAAAGCTCCTCCTCCATATTGTTCCGGACTAACCGCACGCATTCCGGCGAGAACCATAATCCACAAGCCAAAGAGGATGAGAGTAAGTGAAAATATTTCGAATATGTTGAAGAGGATGTTGGCGGCGAAAGCGGCTATAGATACTGCTAGAATTAGGATCAGAATGCCGAGTGAAAGAACGCCTACAGGTCTCTTCGGCATAAAACCCCACAATCTTCATGTTTTCTATGGATGGCTATAAAAGCTTTCATTATAAAATATTCTTCTTTTCTGTCGTATAGAAATTAGAAAAAGAAAGAGACAAAGGAGAGATTTGCCTATGTGTAAGCCGAGAATCCTTTACCCAATATTGTGTAACCAGTTATGAGTTTCATCATCTCACTGGTGCCATCTGGAATTGTCATCATTCTTGCATCTCTATAGTATCGTTCTAATGGCATTTCATCAGAGAGCCCTAAGCCACCATGGATTTGCAACGCATCATATGTCACCTTAACAGCTGCCTCCCCTCCATATACTTTAGCCATCGACGAAAGCCTTCTAGCTTCTCGGCTACCTTTAGCAATAGCATCTATAGCTTTGTATCCGAGGAGTCTTCCGGTCTCTATTAGAACGTTCATGTTGTAGAGCATTTCTTGGATCAGCTGGAATTTACCAATAGGTTTACCAAATTGCACTCTTTCCTTAGAGTACTTCACCGAAGCTTCGAAAGCTGCTTGGGCTATTCCAATCGAAGCTAATCCCATACCACATCTTGGTAAAGTCATAAGCGCTGTAAATGGTGACATTTGGCTGAGCAAGCGCATCATTCCCTCTGATAGTGGCAAAAGCTCCATTAGTTTAGGGTCCGAGAAAGCTTTTCCCATCATAGTATTCATTTCGTTCTCTTTTGTGACTTTGCAATCTTCAAAAAACATCTCTCCGGTCGGAGAAGCGTTCCATCCTATTTTATGCAATTCGTTTGTGTCAAACGGCGATACGTCTTTCTCTACCAAAAGGAAAGTCTCTGTTCCAGTGCTCAGGTCTTTTGCTCCGACGTAAGCTACGTCTGCAATTGTTGCATTGCTTATCCAAGTTTTTGTGCCATTGATAAGATAGTGGTCTCCTTCTAGTTTAGCCGTAGTTTTAAGGTCCGAAGTATCGCATCCCGCTTCTGGTTCTGTTTCGGCGAAGCATCCTATTAGTTCTGCTCTCTCTAACTTGGGCATCAATCTGTCCTGAGTCTCATCAGAGGCTAGTGGGATATACATCGCTGGAAGAGCGGTCATGCCGTATATCGGTAACAGGCTTACCCACACTTTACCTACTTCTTCTGACAATATCCCATATATCACTGGGTCCTCAGCAAACAGCGCTTTTGCACTCTCTGGATCGAAGGCGACACCAATCTTCTTGAACTTCTTCATTACATCTATTGCTTCTTCTTTTGTTAAGGGTCCTTTCTTATCTCTTTCATTAGCTATTGGAACGAATTCTTTCTCCAAGAACTCGCGAATACTATCCCTGAACATTTTTTCTTCTTCTGTAAATTCAAAATCCATTGATATAACCTCAGTATGCGTGCGAATTAGCAGAATGTTTGTGCATTCAGGTTATTATAAACTTATGTGCAATAGCGATGAAAAAATGCGACAAAACCTAAATTTGCATGTTGCAAGCGCAGATTAGAAAAGACCAAACTTTGTTGAGGGGATGTCGCCTTTAATAACTGCGCCAGTTGCGCCGTCCAAAATGATGTTGTATCTTTCACCTTTGTATTCGTAGGCGATAAACCATACTGGTGCATGTAGATAAACGGAGTCGCCGATGGCAAGGTTGTTCTTCATTTCTATGATCTTGTCCACGTCCTGCTTCGCCAGAAACTGATGGTGACTTTCAATTTGTTGTCTAGCAAGCTCCACAGCTTCCCGCCCTTCCATTTCGCTGTTAAAAACCTTGGCAAAACCTTCAATCTTCCGGAAGTCGTAGGGAATTTTTCCTTCCAGCGGCACGTCGTATTCTCTTGTGGGAAATTCAACGGCTTTCCTCGCCAAAACCAGCCAGTTATATTTTTTCTCAATCTTGCCCTCCTTCACAACTGGGGGAACCAATCTTTCAAAAACACCTTTATACTCGCTAGTGGCGGCGACTGGAACAACCCAGAAGGGCAAGTATACTAGATTTTTTTCCAAAATTTTTGAAGACCTAGCCAAGTCGCCGGGCTTTAGGAAACCACCCTGCATCCAGTTACGTACAAGTTCTTCTGCTTGAGTCGGATTATACTCATTAAGAATCATGGAATGTTTGAGAGTGAAAGCCTTCCCAGTTTCTATAACACATGTAAAGCCGCAGTATCCACACGTAGCGACGATTTCACCTGGACGAAAACTGATTGGCGCTCCGCAGTTGGAACATCGAATTTCACGGACCACCGCCACATCAAACACCTTGATTATACTTGTTAAAGAAAGCTTACATGAATTTTTTCCTTTTTTACAGTGGCACCTATCTTATATTTGAAATTATGAATAAACAATAGTTGGAGGTGGAGTTTATAACTGATAAAAAATGTCCGCGATGCGGCAGCGACACTATCGAATTGGGAACTCCAATAATTAAGGTCGGTAAAACTAGAGAGATGAGAGTTGCTGTTTGCCAATGCAAAAACTGCAAGTTGATATTCTATGAGGGATTGAACGAGTAACGTAAAACATATCTATACCCCGCTTAGACTTTCAGTTTTAGGGAAGAGGATGTTATGGCTAGACTTGGCAGACTAAGGCTTTCCATGACCGTTTCCATCTTGCTGGTAACCATAATATTTGCCGCCTTCTTAATTGCCCTAACATATCTAATACGCCTTCCCCCCATCCCCTCCCTCACTTTCGCCCTGTTTGGAACCCTCATCTTCATACTGATTCAATACCTGATAGGGCCTGCAATGGTTAGATGGTCAACAAGGCTGCATTATCTCAAACCTGGTGAACACCCATGGCTAGAGACAACGGTCAAAGACTTAACCGAAAAAAGCGCCATACCACCACCCAAACTTGCCATCGTTCCGGAACCAACTCCCAACGCCTTTGTTTTCGGAAGAACAACCAGAGGCGCGACACTGGCAGTTCATGAAGGATTGCTTAAACAGCTTAATCAAGATGAGGTGCGTGGAGTCATCGGCCACGAGTTGGGGCACATTAAGCATAAGGACTTCGTGGTCATGACGGTGCTTTCTGCACTACCGCTAATAGCGTATTTGATCGCCCGATTAACGTTTGAAGCAGCCTTGCGCGCAGATGGTGGCAAAAAGAAGGGAGGCGAAGTAGCTTTCAGGGTTCTGCTAGTTTTGGCTGCAGCGATTTCCTTCATAGTTTACATAGTTACACTTTTGTGTGTCATGAGGCTGAGTCGCCTGCGAGAGCACTATGCCGATGCCTACTCAGCCTACGTTACCGGAGAACCACACCACCTAGGAAGCGCCTTAACCAAAATCACGTATGGGTTGTCGCTTTCTCCGAAGCCGCCCCACGGAGCCAGAACCCTGTATATCGGCGATCCAGCCTTGGCGAAACAAGAATGCCGTGGGCTACTACAACGAAAGCAAGAGTACGACTTGGACAAAGACGGTGTTCTCGATGAGAGGGAGCTTGAACTGGCCATGGAGAGAGAAGCCAAATCCAGATGGACGACCGTTAACATGTGGTTTACAACTCACCCTGCTACTTATCAAAGAATCCTCTTGTTACGTGAGATAGAAAAGGAAATGGAGAGCGGTCGATACGGTAGTGACCGCATATACGTTCACATCTAAGAGTACTCTACAGCTTCTTAGGCAATTAATTTTGTTTTGATCTTAATGTCTTTCTTCTGCTGTCTTTTTTTGGCTTCAAAAGTTCTTCCACCATTTTGAACTGTCTTTCGTATATGTGGCAGTTCTTGGAATGGAAAACTAGTTTGCCAGTTTCTATGCCAAGTTTTCCTCTTCTGTTGATTTCTGACACCAAGGCTTCGTTGAATATTTGGATTCCAGCTATGTTGGCGGGTAGTCCAGCGTAGGCGTCCCATGATCTGAAGTAACAGGTTAGGTGCAGTTTGTTGTCATGTATTTCTGTGTCGATTAGGCTGAGGCATGGAGGCTCGTGCTTTCTATCTTCCAAACGCTTCTTTATGTCTTCGGGCAGTCGAATTGCGAGGGTTACTTGTCGGTCTCTCTGCTCCTCTAAATATCTTCTAATGGCTTCTTCTACTTGATCAACTGGTTCCCTTAGTCGACTACCATACGTATACGTTTCTTCCTCAATTACGCCAGACCAAAGATACTTCAGAGCATACCATTGCACATACTTCATGTCGCAGGGAGCCATTTCATCCACTAAGGGTCGGTTTTCAGGATTCGTAATTTCTATGCTCAGGTTCAGCTTTTTAGTCTTGGAACGTTCCGACCCGTATCCAACCTCAAAAACGTCTCCCTTATACCATATCTCATGTAAAACCTTGTACCACGCATCTGGGCAATCAAAGGCTTGGATTACAACGTACTTCAATGTGTGAATCCCTCGACCTACTTTACTTAACTGATAGATAACTATTAAAATTGCTTTCTACAGGGTGAAATCTGAGAGAAAAAGAAGTTCATTTATCTGAAGGACCTTCTACACGTTCGATTTCAGAAAAGTTAAATAATAGTCTCGGTAATTGAGTAAATTCTCAATCTATCTTAGAGGTTGTGAAGATTGGCTAAGAAAGCTTTGTTTGTGAAGGCAAAGGAATTGAAAACAGATGTTGCTGTTGTAAAGGACCTTGAAGTGTCCATTGGCAGAATTATTGATGAAACATGGACTGAGCCAGTTGGTCCAACTCCCTTTCCATCTATGACGGATCTGAGAGATTGGGACTTCAAACTTCTGCAGCGCTACAAGCCTTTCTATCTGCCCTTCTGCGACGTCTGCTGCCTCTGCACCTTCGGAAAATGCGACTTATCAGAAGACAAACGAGGAGCCTGTGGACTGAACATGGCAGCCCAGCAATCTCGTATAGTTCTCCTCGCCTGCTGCATTGGAGCTGCTACCCATATTGCACATGCTCGGCACCTGGTTGAACACTTAATAGAGAAATACGGTCGAAACGCCCCCATTGATGTGGGAGGCTTAAACATAGACATAGAAGCTCCAGTAACCCGCCTGGTTACAGGTATCAGACCTAAAACACTCAAAGATGTAGAAGATGCCCTCGACTATTGCGAGGAACAAGTTACACATTGTCTCTCCGCCACTCACACAGGACAAGAGGGAAGCAACATAGACTTTGAGTCCAAAGCTTTTCACGCAGGAATGGCAGATCAGGTCGGCATGGAAATAGCGGATTTAGTGCAGATTTCAGTTTACGGTTTTCCAAAGGGCGATCCCGAAGCAGCCCTAACCGAGATAGGCTGGGGCGCAGCAGACATCTCTAAACCTGTCATCTTGGTCATCGGTCATAACGTGCCGTCTGCGGTGGGAATAGTCGACTACTTAAAAGACAAAGAGATGTACAACGCCGTTGAAGTTGTAGGCATATGTTGCACCGCTATCGATATGACCAGATACAGTCCCTCCA
>Ga0209636_10000155_pt1 | contig 56740 bp, 45 predicted proteins | sample DeeMarSWOR152_54_FD_187464 | JGI IMG/M metagenome (GOLD analysis project Ga0209636, IMG submission 187464) | Marine sediment microbial communities from White Oak River estuary, North Carolina - WOR-1-52-54 (SPAdes) (version 2) | ecosystem: Environmental > Aquatic > Marine > Intertidal zone >...
TACCTGTACATACAAGGGCAAAAAGAACGGCACCATTTATTATTTCAGCGATTTCAGCATGTTCGATAAGGAAACACTCTCATGGGGTTCGACCCAGAACGTGGTTATGCAAGTTCAGCAAAATAATTTCAAGCCAGAGATCATCCGGCGGAACGAGTTCAAAAGGCTGGTCGACCTCGACAGAACCGGCATCTGCTGGGATTATTATGAGGGAAGCCGCTCGGTCTTTCTTGTCGAAGGGAAAATGAACCTCATTTTCCTCGAAATGGGATTTGACAAGGCCAGCAGCACATCCTACCGGCATTTGCTCGATGCCTACCCGGTGACCGATGAATGCAGGGCCAAAGATGTGTTCGACTTGATGATTCAAGAGCTCATCGCCGAACGGTTATAAGTCCTCTGTGATCGATATCCCCTATGTCATCTCGACCGCAATACTGTCGTTTTTTTTCTTGCCCATTCTCTCCATAGACACAAATCAGTGATTTCCGCCTTGAATTTCTAAGTGTCCCAAAAATGGAGATTTCGGCGATTAAACTCATGTTTTCATAAAAAACTTTGTCCCCATATTTAGACACCAGTTTCGAGACATCGGAAAATCGTGCATAGTCTACGATTCCAGAGACTTTTTCCTTCCCAGCCGGTCTCAGAGGCGCAGGCGTCCCGTCGAACCCTTCGATTTTAAAAATAAAGAAACGGGAAGTATTATTCGTATCTTAAGGATTTAACGGGGTCGGCAGTGGCGGCCTTTAAAGACTGCCAGCCCACGGTGATCAGGGCTACACCGAGTTCCAACAGGGCGGAGAGCACAAAAAGTCCAATTCCGAGATCGATCCTGTAGGCAAAATTGGCCAGCCATTTATTCATAAGATAATAGGCCACCGGCCATGCGATCAAATTGGCCAGGACGATGGCCGCTGTAAACTCTGTTGAAAGCAAAATGAGAATCTGAGATAAAGAAGCCCCCAGCACTTTCCGGATTCCGATCTCCTTTGTCCTCTTTGCAGCCACATAGGAGGTTAAACCCAAAAGCCCCAGACAGGCGATCAGGATGGAAAATCCGGCCGCATAGAAAAAGACCTGCTCAAAGACCGCATCCTTGGCGTACATCTCCCGGATTTCCTGATCCAGGAAACTGAATTCAAACGGAAATCCAGGCGCAAACCGCTTCCACACCTCCTTGGTGTAGCTGACAACGCCGGCGAGGTTTTCCCCGGAGTGAAGAATTCCCCCATGAGTCATCCAGTCTTCGTTGTAGCTGATCATAATGGGATTGATCTCCTGGTGAAGTGAACGGCAGTGAAAATCCTTGACCACACCGATAATTTCAATCTCGTCTACCGGAAAGGCTGTCAGATTTCCTCTTGACGTGAAGGGAAGGTGAGTCCCCACAGGCGATTCCAGGCCGAATTCCCGAACTGCTGTCTCATTGATGACAACCGCCCTCAAGTGATCGCTTTGCCGGTTCAAATCCAGAAACCGTCCCTCCAAAAGCTGCAGCCCATAGACGTCATCAAAATCGGAGTCGACGCTGTAGTGTGTGAAACTTATGTATTCTTCGTCGATTTTTATGGATTCATTGTTCCATGGCCGGCCTGGATAGCCCTGGGAAAAAGACACTTTCAGGATATCGGGGTGCCGGAGGAGTTCAGCCTTGATGCTGTTGAGGTTGCGGCGGAATGAGCCTGATTGGGGTTGGGGAAAAATGATGACGTTTTTGGCGCTGAATCCGAGGTCCTTGTTCCGGGCGAAACGGATCTGGCTGGCAATGGTCAGCGTTCCGATAATAAGTATAATCGATACAGCGAACTGGAAAACAATCAGGGCCTTGCGGAAAAAAGTTCCCTTTCTGCCCTGTGTTACATCTCCGCGTATGACTGTGACCGGCTGAAAAGCGGAGAGATAAACAGCCGGATAGAGACCGGCTAAAATCCCGATGATACAGGCTCCTGCGACAAGACAGAGAAGCATTATAGGTTCGAACAGGCTTTTGAGGCTCAGGTCCAACGTAAACGCTTTGTTGAACGCGGGTAAAAAGAGGACGGCAAGGCCAAGGGCCGTGCCTAGAGCTGCCAGCGCCACAAACATGGACTCCCCGAGGAACTGCCTTGTCAGTTTCTTTCTCATTACCCCTATCACTTTTTTGATGCCGATCTCTCTTGCCCGGGTGGAGGCTCGGGCCGTGCTGAGGTTGATGAAGTTGATCCCGGCGATGACCACAATAAAAACAGCGATGGTGAACAGAATCCATAAAAGTGTCTTGCTTCCGTGATTTCCCTGGTAACGGATATCAGAAAGATAGATGCCGCTCACCGGAAACAGGGAAAATTTCACCACCGGTCGTCCCACTCGTTTAAACACAGCGGCCATGTGGATGTCTATTTTTTCGTTGACGGCCTCCAGGTCATGCTCATCAGGCAGAAGCACATAGGTAGGGTAGCTGTTGTATTCATAATTGCGGTCAGCATCCGGACCTCTGATGGAGCGGATAGTCAGGATGGAGGCAAAAACATTCAAATCCAGATGGGAGTTTGCAGGTTTCTTCACCACTCCGGTCACAGTTAGCTCGTAGTTGTTGTTGAGGGTGACAACCTTTCCGATAGGGTCTTCGTTTCCGAATAGGTTTCCTGCGACCTCTTCTGTCAAAACGATAGAGTAGGGTTCATCCAGAACGACCTCAGGATTCCCAGCCTTGAAATCATAGGTGAAAACTTCGAACATGCCCGGATCAACCCAGGCAAAAGTCATTCCCTTGATCATGATATTTCTGTCCTGTCCTGTACCTGTATCGTGGTACTGGAGGGCTTGATTGCTCTGCAGGCTGAAACGGGTGTATTTGACGATTTCCGGGATATTTTCGGAGAGCTCCAGACCCGCTGCCGAGATGATGTGCTGTTGTCTCCAGTGCTCCTGTTTCCACTCTCCACTCATCATGACGGTGTATATCCGGTCGAGGTGTTCGTTCCCGCGGTCGAAGCTCAGCTCATTTCGAATAAAAAGCACAATAAAAATGACGACCGCAAAGCTAACAGCCAGGCCGAAGATGTTGATGAAGGAAAAACCTTTATTTCTCCGCAGGTTGCGAAGAGTTATTTTTAAATTATGTTTGAACATACTCAAACCTCCTCTGATTTCCAGACCGGTATACAAAAACAAAGCGGAAAGCACCTGAACCCAGTACCAGAACTTTCCCCAAAAAAGGCCCCTCTCCCGGGCAACTTCCTGGAAGCTCTCTTCCAGATCACAAACAGTGGTTTCAAAGCCATCATCCGGGAACATGCGCCGGAAAAGCCGTTCAGCCATCCCGGGTGGCTGAATACTCCTGTTCTTCATCACGGCTTATCCTCCGTCTGTTTCAGGAACCGCTTCCCACATCTTACGCTCCATCTGTTTTATCTCCTCCAACGCCTTATGTCCATCCGGAGTTAAGGCATAGATCCGCTTGCTTCGCCCGCCCCGTTCCGGAAGAGGAGCGGTCAGGGAAGATGTCAGATAGCCTTTTTTGACGAGCTGTTCCAGCGAGATAAAAAGAGCCCCATAGGACCAGGTCTTACCTGTCACCTCATTCATGCGCTTTCGTATAAGAACAGAATAGGCCTGATCCTTGAGAAAAAGAACTGATAGCAGGATGAACTCTTCGGTCCGCGAAAGAAGTTTCATGGTCTCCTCACATATATATTTCTATTTTTAGGAAATATCATTTATTAATATATACGCAGTCGCATCAAAAAAGGTTGCTTAAAGCTCAAAATTTTTTTTAAAACATTAAAATCAGGGTAGGGGAAAGGTAAAAGAACTATTTAATTGGAGATGAATATAGTGAATTAGAGCCCAAAAGCCTAGGATTTTGACAGATTTAGCTTTTTGATGACTCTTTCGAGGTCTTTCCTGTCGATCACACGCAGTATAATAATGGTTTTATCATGTACCCTGTAGAGGATTCTAAAATCTCCCGCCCGAATCCTATAGATCGGCGGCTTGAATCCTTTTAGCTTCTTGATATTTGGGCTGGGAACAAAAGGATTTAAAGAGAGCTTTTTGATGGAAGCGATAATATTTTTCTTTAGAGGTTCAGGAATAAAATCCAGCTCATCACCAGCCGAGTAGGTGAGTTGAATGTCGAATTTATCCAATCTTATCTTTCTGAACGGGAAAGATACTCATCGAGAGATACGGTCTTTCCTTTTTTGATATCATCTTCAGCCTTTTCAATTCTTTTTCGTATAGAAGGGCTATGCTCGATGATAAAGTCTTCGAGGTCGTCTTCTGTAAGCGGGAGGATAGAAGCGGCCGGTTTTCCCCTGTATGTGATGATCAGAGGATTCCCTTTCATCACTTCAGCCAGAAGCTTGTTTGTTTTATTTTTCAGGTCAACCGTATTTGCAACTTTCATGATTCTTTCTCCTATATAGCTATTATAATAGCCTTTTATGGAGTGTCAAGCAATTTGTCAAAATTCGGAAGAATACTGTTACATTCTGGATTTCGTTAAAGACGTTGATCATTCATACCGCAATGAATCCACCGGGTTGGCCCTGGCCGCTTTTATGGATTGGAAAGAGATTGTGAAGATAGAGATGATCAGGGCTATGATGGCAGACAGCAGGAAAATCTCCCACCCGATTCGAGTGCGATAGACAAAATCCTGAAGCCACTTGTGCATGCTGTAATAGGCAATCGGCCAGGCCACAATATTGGCAATAATCACCCACTTGAGAAAATCTCTCGACAACATAAAATAGATATTAAATGCCGAGGCGCCAAGAACCTTTCTTATCCCGATCTCTTTTGTCTTCTGTTCTGCCGCAAACACCGCCAGTCCGAAAAGGCCGAGACAGGCCACCACAACCGCTGTCAAGCTGAAAACTTGAAATATGTCATTGAGCCGCCTATCCGCCCTGTGCATTGCTTCGAAATTTGCGTCCAGAAAGGAATAATCCATGGGATAATAGGGAACCAGCCGCTTCCACACTGACTGAATGGCCGCCAGCGCTTCGCTGTATTGGCTGGAATCCAGACGAACGGACAGGGAATCATGCTGTTCTATGGGCGTTACCAGAAAAATCATAGGGTAGGCCGCTCTATGAAACGAATAGAGATTCATATCATTGATGACACCAATGATTGTGCCGCTGTATTCCCCGCTTCGACTCCTCCACTGGACCTGTTTACCCAGAGCCTCCTCCGGACTGGAGTACCCGGCCTCAGTGACGGTCCGCGCACTGACCAGGAATTCCGCATTGGATGGATGGGACATTGTCTGAGTAAAATCCGTGCCGTGGATGATCTGAATGCCGTATGTGTCGACGAATTCTTTGTCGATAAAATAAAGAACCGGGGTCAGGTTCTGGTCTCTCCCCTCGAATGCAACGCTTTCATGCTGGCTTCCTTGTGTAGGAACGTGGGATGAAGTGGCGGTGTTCCGGATGGCCGGATACATAAGCAGTTCGTTCCGGAGCGCCGCATAGCCGGCCCTTGCTTCCCTGTTTAAGGGGATGACAAGGATCTCATCACGGTTGTAGCCGGTATTGTGTGTCTGTATAAAGCGCATCTGTTTGTGAGCGGTCAACGCCGCAATGATCATAATGGTGGCCAGGAAAAATTGGGAAATGACCATTCCCTTCCTGAGTTTTGTTTTCCAGCCGGCAGAATACGAACCGCCTTTCAAGACCTGGAACGGCGCCAAACCGGAGAGCACAAAAGCCACGTAGCTCCCTGAAACGACTCCCACAACCGCCACGATCCCCATTAAAGATGCCAGAGGGATGACTCCGGTCAAAAAATGAAGTGTGACCTCCTTGTCCGCAATCGCATTGAAGAGAGGAAGTAAAAGCCCGGCCAGAAAAAAGGCGAGAAGACCGCTCAGAAGACTGACTAGAAGGGATTCACCGAGGAACTGTTCTATGAGCTGTTTTCTCCGGGCGCCAACGACCTTGCGCAATCCGACTTCCTTGGCCCGTTTGAGAGAGAAGGCTGTGGAAAGATTGATATAATTGATGCAGGCGATGGCCAGGACGATGATCGCCACCAGGGAGAAGATGGTGATAGAGGCTATATTCCCGGTTGCCTCAATTTCCGAGCGAAGACGGGAATAGAGCCGAATCTTGAGGATGGGTTGAAGGTGATTGGTATACCAGGAATCTTCGCCAAAATGCCTTCTTATAAAATCCGGTAGTTGAGATTCCAATCCAGCCGCCTGAGAGGCGTCCTGAAGCAGAGCATAAGTATAGTGTGAGTAGAGGCCGCTGAACTGTGTCAGATCCTCTTTCTGATTAACATAGGATGCTAAAAAGTCGAAATGAAAATGTGAATGACTCGGAACGTTTTTGGCGATACCTGTGACCTGGAAGACCATCATTTCCCCCGAGTTGTAGGGATCTGCTTCCAGGGTTTGACCCATGGGATCTTCACGGCCGAAATACTTTTCTGCCATGTCCTCTGTGATCACGATAGAGTTAGGCTCTGACAAAGCTTTTACCGCATCCCCCTGAATAAGCGGAAAAGTGAACACTGTGAAGATACCGGGATCTGCGAAGAAAAACCGTTCTTCATAAAATTGTCGATCCTTGTGGCCGATGTAGATCCGTGTTCCCTGGCCCATCCTCCGAATTCGTGCAAAATCCACAACCTCAGGGAAATCTTCTTTCAGGGCCGGTCCAGTACCGAATGTGCCCGTGGCATTGGTGGGAACACCGTCCCCTGAGGTACTCGTCACCACCCGGAAGATACGGTCCGCATTCAGATGAAAAGCATCATAGCTCAGCTCATCCTGAATATGGAGGACGATGAGCAGGCAGCAGGCCATACCGATGGCGAGACCGGATATGTTGATGAACGAATAGGCTTTGTATTTCTTGATGTTTCGAAAAGCGATTTTTAAATAGTTCTTGATCATGGTTAGACTCCAGATAGTGTAATTTTTAAAATAAGAGGGAATCAGTTTGAAAATCTGGAAGGCATACCAGAGCAAGGCTCTGGATTTTCCTTTTTGGCAGCTAATCCGCTCATACATCTCCTCAAAATCACCCGCCAGATTCTCCCGGTCGTCGAAAGTGATGATATTTTTCAGGAAGAACTCCAATATCTTTAAATGACGGTCGTGCTTGGCCATGGATTCAATCCTTTGAAGAGGAATATTTCAGGTGGTTTTTCCAGAGTAGGTCTGATATCCTTTTGTGTTCTTCCAGCGCTTCAAAGCCCAATTTTGTGATGGTGTAGATCTTTTTTCTCCGTCCTCCTCTGACTGCGGTCGCCTCCCCGAATTCTGACTCGATCAATCCCTTTTTTTCGAGCCGGTTGAGAGGCAGATGAACGGATGTGAGTGACACTTTTTTCTTTGTCGTTTGAGAGAGATAGTCCGCGATAGCGACAAGGTAGGCATTTTTTTCCAGATTGAGAATGGAAAGCATGATGAGTTCTTCTTTACGCGTTAGACTTTTCAATTTTTCCCTCATGATTTTATTTCTTTTTAATATTTAGAAACATATCACTTAGTAATACTCAGAAAAAAAGAAAAAAGTTGCATGACTTAAAATAGTTAGACTGTAAACATCAAAACCGGGGTAGGGGACAGGTTAGACAATTGTTAATCAGAATAGGCAGGGGAGAGGTGTGTGAATGGGGAATATATTCTTTATTATTATTATTATTTAAATCTGTGATATTAAATAATTTACAAATTATCTGAACGTATACGAAATTATACCGGGGTCTATCTCAGACAATCATACTATAGCTGCAATTAACCTGGGTTTATGACGGATGTGTCTCTAATAACGGTTACTTTTCTGCCCACTTGCGGAGCTCACGTTTGATCTTCTCCTCGATTTTCTTCCCGATCTCTTCCCAGTCGTCCTTTTTCTCTTCCTCTTCTTCAGCCCAGTTTTTAATACCTTTACGGACCTTTTCCTCCACTTTTTCAGCGATATCCTTCCATTCTTGTTCTCGAGCGCTCTTTTTCCTTTTCTTTTTACACGAAGAACGCCAGGCTCCTCCCAAAGCTATTGAAGCTCCGAGTAAAAAGCCAAAATTGTACCACCCGCCGCTGTTGTTCACTTCGAACATTTCCACACTCTTGGAGAAGAGACTGATGATGAATGTGATCACACAAATGAGACCATGCCATAGTCCGGCCCAGAAGCCTGCCGGCTTAGCATCATATCTCGTGTTTCCTGGAGCACAGCTGCTTGTTACTATGATGAGAATGACCAGGCAGAGAAAGATAATGGAAAGTTTCCTGAATTTCATTCACTCCTCCTCCTCAAAAAGCTCTTGTTTAAATTTTTTTCGCGCAACGCTTTATACCACAGCGAATTTGCGGAGTCAAAGTGATAAAGATGTTCCTGTTTTCCATAACGCAGAGAATCCACGGGATCAGCCATGGCAGCTTTGATGGACTGAAAACTAATCTAAAAGAGGGGGGGCACCGCCCCGGCACTTAGGCCGGGACGGGCTCATGAGTTTACAAAAATTATTTCTTGATGACCTTATGTTGGGAAGGATCGTCGGTAGAAACCCGGAGTTCAGCTCCGAAGACAACCTCTCCATCAGAGTTGATCAAGGCCGCATCGCGTGCGATGAAGCAGCGCTCCTTAGGCAGCAGCAGGATCTGACCGATCAGGATCCAATCCCTGCCTTCATGGCTCCGAGTGGCTTGTGCCAGACTGAAATCCCGCTTGGTTTCGTCTCCGTAATCGCTGGAATGGAGTGTGGTCAAGACCTCCCAGCCTTGTATCCCGGTATTCAGGCATGGATAATAGTACCGCGTCTGTCTTTCCTGTTCGGGCAGGAGAAGCTGCTTCTCTTTCCAAGCCTTTCCTCGAAGGATGCGAAAGTCGGCTGGATTGTCTATAGGTACTGATATCAAACCCCGCGCTTTTATCTCCCGGTTAGGATCCACCAAAATGGCTCCGAAGCCGACAAGCCTTTCCTGTTTCTTCAGATAAAAGATGTCTCCTAATAGCGTCCAGGTCTTGCTGCCAAGGCCGCTAATAATCAGGGCGCTGGACCTTCTGGCAGGTGATCCCTTTTCAGCAATAACCACCTTAGATTGTTCGAAGTTGATGAGAGGCTTTTCAAACTCCTCCATCTTAAAGGATTCTCGGGCAGTGCTGACCTTGACTCCGGGTATCAGCATAAAACTTCCACTTGCTTCGAGTTCGCCGTAATCCGGTAGATCCGGTCCCTTCTCTTCGGTACGGCGGCCTTTAACCTCAAATCCCGAGGGACTATCCACAGGGACACTTATTTCGTTACCAATAAAGACCTTGCCGTCGGGATCCACAAGCATGGCTTTACGAGCGATAAACCGCCTTTCCTTTTTTTGCAACAGCAGTTGGCCGAAAAGCTTCCATCCTGCTGGCTCTTTAGAGAGGGCCTCGGCCTGACCAAAGTCATACTTATCGGTTTTTCCGGTTAGATCATCAACTGACCAGCTGTCTTTCGATGAATGGATCTCCCAACCCATAAGATCGGAAAACTCTATGTGATAGACCTGCTTTCCTTCTATACCGAAGTGCCTGGCTAGATTCGTCCATTTGTTGTTATATTCCGAATCGTGTGATCCAGTTTTTACAGCCTGGGGCTTTTCCGGCTCCAGTTGGATCTCTCTGAACTGAAGGATGACAAGAGAGAGTCGATCACCGCTTCGCAGGACGGCTAGCCGGCTTTCATCCGCCCCGACCTCAAATTTCCATTGAAGCTTTTCTTGAGTCTCGATGTGACTGAATTGCACTTCTCCCTGGATGCCATCGGCGGCGACCTTGATTTTCTCCTGCGGGAACCACAGCAGGTAGTCCCCAGCCCGGTTCATTACCTTTGTCTGCGAATCTAATGAATAGTACAAAGTATAGGGCATCCAACCTTGAGCGGAGCGTGAAGGATTTGAGGTTTTACCATTAAACACATCCCGCACCGCATCCAAAAGTCCTTCTTCATCCTCAGGATCTGTGAGCGGCAGGGGGACAACGCTGACCTTTTTTTCGGGGAAACGTCGGTTTTGGGAATCACCAAGCAGCCGTGAACCGTAGACAGAATACTGCAATCGGACAGGGATCTGCCGAATGTTCAGCCTCTCAATGACGCCGGCAACCTCTTCACGCACGCCCTTATCTCTGTCGGAACGCGCGATTTCTTTTAGCAGCTCTAAGGATTCACTGGAGAAATACCGGCCCAGAAGCAAAGCACACCGCTTCCGGATATCTGGGTCGGGATCGGATTCCAACAGATTTTTAAATATGGGAAGTACGTAGTCTGCATCCAGCTTGATTAGAGAGTTGAGGGCATAGAGTTTGATCTCCTTTTCACTTTTTTCTTGACTCTGAACCGCGGCGTCGATGTGGAATTTATAACTCTCACGGCCTAGCAGAACCAATTGCCCTGCAATCTCAACACGCAAAGTCAGGCCGTCATCCCTCCAGAGGCTTTTCGGGTGTTTTTCGATTAATTCGTTCAAACGATCTAGAGCAATTTCCTTGAGGCTAATGATATGCTCTTCACTTTTGCTGTCTTGGGAGAGCATGTTCAGGCTGTAAGCTAGCCAGTACAGGCCTTCATCCCGAAGCCTTCCCTCAGGATAATCCATCAAATAGGCCTCGAATCCCTCGCGGGCTTCATTCCATCTGTGTCTGAAGATATGTTCTTTGGACTGAAAAAACCGGTGCAGTGCTTCGTTTTCCTGATATTCGACCTGATTTACAGCCCAGGTCTTTCCGACGAATATTACGCATACGATTATCCATCCCCAGATGACGTGTCGTCTGATTCTTCTCATGCTATCCTCCGTTTTAAAGAGTGGATTGGGCGCTACCGTACTCCTGCAGTCTGAGAGAAACCTTTTTTTCCCGGATCAGGCTGGCAAGGTGTTCGGCGCTGTCGCGGTCCTCCGGATCGAGGTTGTCCATTGATATCAGAACGAGCTCCAGGTCCTGAAGAAGTTCTAACAAGATGAGATCTTCGCTGCCTGCGGCCAGGCTCTTAAGCAAGCGCGTCCGGATTAACATGTCGTTGATTACCTGCTGTTCTAGAAGACGGAGGGTTTCCGGAGTCTCAACACCATCCCGATTGAGGAAATCGATAAGTACGGGTTTCAAGCTGTTCGCATAGGATGAAAAGGAGTAGGTCGCGGCAGCCTCTGCAGGCAGAGAAAATCTTGCCGTACGGGGGCTCAGCACCTGCTTTCCAGCAAAATAGCCCAGGACAAAGACAGCGAGTAAAGAACAGGCAGCTAGGGCCCACTTCCTCATGGGGAACTGAGTAAAAAATCGGCGACGTCCTAAGACCTGATCAGAGATGACTGTCCAGGAACGCTTCAGATCCGGCTCCGGAATGTGACTGCTTTCCGATCGCAGATCCATGAGAGGAGCGGCTTGTTTGTATTTAAGGGTACAGTCTGTACAGGTCTGCAGGTGTGCCTGCAGCTCCTCCTTTTGAAAAGTTGTCAAACGGCCGTAAATACCGATAACGATGAGGTCTTGTGCGTTTTGACAGTTCATGGTTTCCCCCAGATAGGTTTCAGTGTTTTCCGGAGTTTGCGCTGCGCCCGGAAAATTTGTGTCTTGACGTTGCTCTGACTGCACTGTAGATCGTCGGCGATGTCTTTGATTGCAACATGCTGGTAGAAACGCATTTCAAAGATGAGTCGCTGCTTGGGAGGGAGGACATTGAGGGATTCCCTGATCCGTGCTCCGAACTGTTCCGTTTCTAAGGTCTTTTCAGGAGAGGGGTTTTGTGTTTGAAGATCATTGTACAAGTCGGATAAAGGAACATGCTTGTGCTGGTGTTTTCGCCGCTGTCGTCTGAAATAGTCGATAGTACAGTTGAGACAGATGGTGTTGAGCCAGGATGAAAAATTCTGCGAGACGTAGAACTTGAAAGTGTGTATGCGCTTGAAGGCTTTTATAAAGGTTTCCTGCATGATGTCCTCGGCGTCCTGCTTGGATGAGGTTTGGCGTAAAGCGAGACGGTAGATCCTTTGACCGTGTTCTTCATAGAGCCTTAGAAGAGCATCGGGGTGCCCCTCTTTGGCGAGAATCACGTTCATGTTTTCGCTCATCTGCAGTGCTTTCTTGGCATCGTTCATTATGAGGAACGCCAAACCCCTCTGTTTAGTCTACAAAAATATACCTGACTTATACAATTTATTGAAAGAAATTATGGTGTTTCCTCAGGGAAGTTTTGAACCTTTTTATATTTATGTGGTTTCTCACTTCTAACTCGCCTTTCATGCGGCGGGGAGAGTCAGCAAATACATGATCCGGCCTTTGCTGTCCTTGAAGCGGCTCTTCTTATCACCTTCCGATTTTCAAACAAGAGGAGCCGTTTGTTCCTTCCAAAGGCTGGGCCGGGATGATATGCAAGGTTTATGAGATAGACCCGATGCTGTGTCCTTGCCGCGGAGGCAAGATGTCCATTATATCTTTGTGATAGAGGAAAGTTCTGGTTTATTGAATCCCCTTCGCGAGATCCATGATCTACTCATACCGCAGTGAATTAACCGGATCAGCCATGGCGGCCTTCACCGCTTGATAACTTATGGTCAGCATGGCGATCACCAAGGCGAGTACAGCCGACAGAACAAAAATCCAGGGAGCGATATTGACCCTGTAGGCGAAGTTCTGCAGCCAGTTGTGCATGAAGAAATAAGCTGCCGGCCAGGCAAATAGATTGGCCACCAGAACCAGAAGCGCAAATTCTCGTGAAAGAAGCACAAATATTTTCCCGATCGATGCGCCGAGGACCTTCCTGATCCCGATCTCTTTGGTGCGCTGTTCGACCATATACAGTGCCAGCCCGAAGAGTCCCAGTGAAGCGATGAAGATGGCTAGAAACGAAAACACACTGAAAATCTGGCTGAGCTTTTCCTCGCTTCTGTATATCCTGTCAAAAGTCTCGTCCATGAAGGAATATTCAAACGGATGAGCCGGGTCCAGTTCTCCCCATTTGTTCTCGATAAACGCCAGCGTTCCAGGAATGTTTTCCGGCCTAATCCTCATGGCAAAGACATAGGTGTCTGACGGCTGGATATGAATGATAAGAGGATTGATTTCCTCTCTGAGGGACTGAAACTGAAAATCTTTAACCACCCCGATAATTCTTCCTTTCTTTTTGTTCCATTCAAATCGCGTCTCCAGCGGATTCTCCAACTGGAGCACCCTGACTGCGGCTTCATTGACTATAAAGGCTTCGGTCACATCTGTGCTCATCTCCTTCGAGAAATCTCTTCCTTCAACGATTTCCATCCCCATGGTCTTCAAGTAATCGTGGTCAGTGTAGATCATTCTTACAGTGATTGTCTTTTTCCCTTCATCTGTGACCAATTGTATAGCGTCGCCAGCCACGACGCCGCCCGGTACCCCGATGGTAACCGTTGCGCTCAAAATACCGGGATTCTGCATCAGTTCCGCCTTGATCGCTTCTGCATTTGTCCGGAGCGTGTTGTCTCTGATCGGAGTGACAACCACATGCTCTTTATCAAAGCCCAGTTTTCGGTTTCTTAAGAAATCGAGCTGGTCGAGTACGACAACTGTCGAGATAATCAAAACGATGGATATGCTGAACTGCAGGATGACCAGCGCTTTTCTCAGGAAAGACTTTGTTGAGCCGACGCGTAGAGAGCTTTTCAACACACTTGCCGGCTGATATCGGGAGATGAAAAAAGCCGGATAGCTTCCTGACGCCAAACCGACAAAGACCAGAATGATGACCATGCTTCCCAGTACAACAAAGTTATTCAATAGATTCACCTCGATCTCTTTCCCGGTTAAAGAGTTAAAAAGAGGCAGGGCGATCATCAAGAGAATTAAGGCCAGGAGAAGAGCAAAGAAAGTGAACAGCAGCGATTCACCCAGGAATTGTTTAACCAGCTGATACCGGCTAGCGCCGACAACCTTTCTCAATCCGACTTCTTTGGACCGGTTGACAGAGCGTGCGGTGGCCAGATTCATGAAGTTGACACAGGCAATGAGCAGAATAAAAAGCGCGATCACTGAAAAAATGGTGACATACTTGATATCGCTGTTCGGGTTGATCTCATGCTGAAGATTCGAATAGAGGTGGATGCTTTTCAGCGGCTGCAGTCGAGAGGACAGAGTGCCTCCCAGGATGGTTTTTATCTGGGGAGCCGCGTATTTCTCGATAAAAACAGGGAGCTTGGCCTCCAATTCTTCTCCCGGGTAGCCTTCTTGGAGCAAAAGGTAGGTATAAAATTCATGCCGTACCCAGTCCTGAATGTAGCGTTCCCGGATTCTTGGATTCTTCTCAAGTGTTTTGAGAGAAGCGAACATATCGGCGTGAAAATGAGAATTTTTAGGCATCTCCTTCATCACCCCGGTCACCAGAAACTCCTGCTCATTGATTTTTAGCGTTTGATTCATCGATTCATCGGTGCCGAAGTATTTTAAGGCTATGCGTTCTGAGATGACGAGAGTGTTGGGCGCCTCTAAAGCTGTATCCGGGTCTCCTTTGATCAAAGGGAATGTGAAGATATTGAAAAGAGAGGCATCGGCGAAAATCAGGCCATCCTCATAATATTTTTTGTCTTCATAGCTGACCATCCGTCGTCGACCTAAAAAGAACCTGACCGCATCCTCCACCTCAGGGAAATCGTTTTTCAATGTGGGAGCAAAAGGGGCGGAGGACAGGGCAAAATGCATGCTTAATTCTCCGGGCGCATCCAGGCTATCCACCAACCTGTAGATCCTGTCCGCTTTTTCGTGATAGCGGTCGTAGCTCAACTCATCCTGAACAAACAGAATGATAAATAAACAGCAGGCCATACCGATGGCCAGACCGGATATGTTGATGAACGAATAAGCCTTGTGTTTCTTGATGTTTCGAAAGGCGATTTTTAGGTAATTCTTGACCATAATAATTTAATTTCTTATTAATTTTAGAGAAATTTCTTTTATTTCTACGAAGCCTAACAAAAAAAGGTTGCCGCAGGCTTAAAAATTAGATTTTTTACCTCAAAACTGGGGTAGGGGAGAGGCCAGATATCATTTCCAGTAAATTAATTTCCGTTTTGAGAACTTTCCTATCGACATTATTTTGGGAACTCTTTATATTATTTATGAAATACAATGACTTGCAAAAGAATTAAGACTGAGGAAGACTACCAAAAAGTATTATACCGCATTGATGAGTTAATGGAGGCAGAACCAAACACTCCTGAAGGGGATGAATTAGAGCTTTTAGTAACCCTTGTTGAACTTTATGAAGAAAAGAAATATCCAATAGATATGCCCGATGCTATCGAAGCTATTAAGTTTAGGATGGAACAGCTAGGATTAAATTAAATGGATGACATAATGTGGTCGAAAACGGAGAAGGAAGTTGCCAGACAAACCTTTAGAAGCGCCTACGAAAGGGAATGCAAAGAACTGTCAAACAAAGTGAAAGATATGGCAAACACAGCCATAAACCCTGATGATATATGGGAACTTCACGATTTTCTCACTGAAAAAAGAAAGGAAATCGACGAAAAATATGACTACAGATATTCCGTTTTAATTTTAGTCTTTGGAAGATTATTGAGAGAAGGATGGATCGGGCTTGATGAACTTGAGGGCCTGGATAAGGATAAAATAACAAAAATTAAGAATATAGCAGATTTGTAATCCTATCACGCATTTTCAATCCTCACCAATAATTGAGAATTGGGATTTCTGTCTGGTGCTGAATCAGCAAACCTTCATGATATTTAAATTTTAAATATTACACTTTTAAAATTTAATTAACAAAAAATTCTAATTGGTTGACATATTACATTAATTATTGTATATTGTCAACAGAAAGGAGGAGAAATGAGCGAGAAAGAAAGTCTCAAAGAATTTGGGAATCGATTGAGATTGGCTAGAAAAATGGCAGGATTAAGCATGGAGGATCTTATAAAAAAAGCCGAAGGAATCGTAACCAAACAAGCAATCAGTAAATATGAGAAGGGGATAATGAAACCTTCAAGCGATGTACTTATCCGACTTGCTTTGGCACTTGGAGTTAAACCGGAATACTTTTATAGACATTCAAAGATAGAACTTTCCGGAATGCAATTCCGTAATAAATCCAAGCTACCAGTAAAAATAATTGAATCTCTCAAACAAAGAACCATTGATTTTTTAGAGCGTTATATTGAGCTGGAGAATATTTTGGGAGTTCATGAGAAATTCATCAATCCTTTAACTGACTTGTCAATCGAAAGCCTTAAAGATGTTGAAAATGCCGCATTAAGATTAAGAAAAAATTGGGATTTGGGGCTTGCACCTATTGCGAATCTTCTCGAGTTACTTGAAGAAAATGGCATTAAAGTCTTTGAAGTTAAAAATATAAAAGATTTTGACGGGCTCACTGCAAGTGTTGGAGATATTCACGCTATCGTTATCAATAAAGATTTACCTCCTGATCGTATCCGTTTTACCGCAGCACATGAGCTAGCACATATTCTTTGTGAATTTCCAGAAGACTGCAAAAAGGAAGAGTTGTGTCATGCCTTTGCTGGAGCTTTTCTTTTACCTAAAGAGATTCTAGAACGGGAATTGATGAAAAAAAGAGAACAAATCACTCTATGGGAATTGGGGGAGATCAAACAGTTATGTGGTATATCAATGCAGGCAATTGTTAAAAGAGCTCATATGTTAGGGATTGTTTCGGACTTTTACTACCGTAATTTTCAAGCAATGCTGAATAAGAAAGGGTGGAAGAAAGTAGAACCTGTTGAGTACGAGGGAAAGGAGAAAGCTATACGCTTTAAACAGCTCCTTCATTATGCCGTGAGTGAAGAGATAATCACTCTAAGCCGCGGGGCAGAACTGGCCAATATGAGTCTTTCTAACTTCGAAGAAAATGTACGGGCTGCTGTATGATAATTGTAGTGAATGATGCAAGCATTTTAATTGATCTCATGAAGATTAATTTATCTGATGAATTTTTTCGGCTTCCTTTTAAAATGCATACCACAGATATTGTTAGTGCGGAAATTACGGATGAAAACGCCTGCAAGTTTCGGCAATACATCAATAAGAAAAAGATACAAATCCAGAGCTTTTCTGACAGAGAAATGGAGGAAATATTGAAAATTCAAGCAGAAAATCCACGTCTTTCTCTGGCAGATTGTTCTTGTTTTTGGCTGTGTGAGCAATTATCTGCAACACTGTTAACAAATGATGGAAAGCTTAGGCGTTCGGCTTCTGAAAAAAATATCCCTGTACATGGAATACTCTGGGTGTTTGACAATTTGATAATTGAAAAGGAAATCTCGATAGGGGAGGCCGAAAACAAATTAAAAGCTTTGATGGAGATAAATCCTCGGTTACCGAAAGAAGAATGTTATAAAAAGTTAAAAAAATGGAAAATTTAAAAGAGATACAAAATAGCAAGAAACAAACCTTACGGAGATGGGCGTCGAGTCGGATCCGTCAGAGACCGGTCTCAGACTCACAATCCAAAAACTGATCGATGGGTAAAGAGAGATGCCAAAACAGGTCAGTTTACAAATCAAAAGGCTGATAAAAAACCATTCAAAGGTGTCCGTAAAGAGAAATAGGATATAAGTTAGAGCAATTGATAATTGAAGTTCTTCCTAAAAAAAATATAAAATAAATTCAAACCCGTTTATATTGGACAGCAAATTTTATTAATGTAATAGAAGATATTTTTATTGGGATATATAAGTGAGTAATTACTCAAAAATTGAATGGACAAATGCAAGCTGGAATCCAATCCGTGGCTGCACGAAGGTAAGTGAAGGGTGTTTAAATTGTTATGCTGAGACATTTGCTGAAAGATTTAGAGGAGTTCTCGGACATCCTTATGAACAAGGTTTTGATTTAAGGCTGATTAGAGAAAAGATTGAAGAACCATTGAAATGGAGAAAACCTAAGAAAGTATTTGTGTGCTCAATGAGTGATTTGTTTCATGAAGAAGTGCCAATTGAATTTATAAAAAGAGTATTTAATACTATGAATAGAGCAAATCGGCATATTTTCCAAATATTAACAAAAAGAACTAATAGACTATTAAAAATTCATAAAAAATTAAATTGGACTTTTAATATATGGATTGGAACTTCAATTGAACTGGAAAAATATGCACATAGAGCAGATATTTTATCTGAGATACCTGCTACAATTAGATTTCTAAGCCTTGAACCCTTGTTAGGGCCCATCAATAATATATCCTTGAGGAAGATTGATTGGGTAATTGTAGGAGGGGAATCAGGTCCAAAAGCGCGTTCCATGGAATTAAATTGGGCCCTTTCTATAAAAAATCTGTGTGAACAAGGTAATATACCATTTTTTTTAAAACAATTAGGTGGACGAAATAGTAAAAGAGGAGGGAACGATGCCTTGCTTGAAGGACGAATATGGCATCAATACCCTAGAATCAATAATGATCAGCTAGATAATAAAATATATTGAGATACAGTTTTAAATGAATCCATCAGACACACTGTGGACACTCGAGCCTCACACAAAGGGTAAACATTTAGTTCTTAAAAACTATCTCAATGCTTGGCTTCCCATTCTTGGAAGATACAGTGGACGTATCATATTCATAGATGGATTTGCTGGTCCTGGAAAGTATAAAGGAGGTGAAGAAGGATCTCCGTTAATAGCTTTGAGCGCTCTAAGTGAGCATCAATCAAAACATAATATAAAGGCCGAAGTAGGGTTTATTTTTATTGAAAAAGATAAACAGAGGGCTCATTATCTAGAATCGCTAATTAATGCTATTCAACCTAGACTTCCTACCAACTGTTATGTTGAAGTAATAAATAACAAATTCGATGGAACGATCAATGAAATAATAGATATGTTAGATGAACAAGAAAAAAAATTAGCCCCATCTTTTGTTATGGTTGATCCTTTTGGTGTTTCTGAGACTCCAATGGAAGTTATTAGACGAATCTTAAGGAATCCAAAAAGTGAAGTGTATATTTCTTTTATGTACGATTATATAAATCGATTCAGAAGTAATCCAGAATTCGAAAAACATTTAGATGAATTGTTTGGATGTAATGAGTGGAAAGATGGAATAGAAATCGATGATAGCATGGAACGCAGACAATTTTATTACGCTTTATACGAAAAAAAGCTGCGTGAGGCAGGAGCAAAGCATGTGATTCATTTCGAGCTTTATGAAGGAAATCGGTTAATATACTCAATATTCTTCGGTACAAAACATGTTTTGGGTTGTGACAGAATGAAACAAGCTATCTGGAAAGTAGCTCCTTTTGGAGATTTCGCTTTTATTGGAGTTCGTACAACCCAATTAACCCTAGGGATTGAAAATCCAAATTTTGAACCCTTGAAAGAATCTATTATTAATGAATTTAGAAGAAAAGGTTGGATTAGAATAGAAGAATTACATGATTTTGTTTCTTCTGATGCTACTGACTACCATTCTGGTCAATATAAAAATGTGCTGAGAGAATTAGAACGTAATGAACAAATTGAAGTAGATGAAAACACTAGAAGAAGGAAATTTAGCTATCCTGAAGGAACCAAGTTAAAAATAACTTAAAAATATGTAATTCTCCTAGTAAAAGTACAATTATCAATTATGTTTAATTGTACATAATTCATTTATATTAAATTAATTAGGCAACATTTTTAGGATTATATAAGATAGGTTACAGATGGAAAATTCCTTTTGTGGATAAGGCTTAGCTCTATTTAGTTTTAGTGCTTTTTTTCTTAAAATTTAATTTTGGTAATAAATATTTTTTATAAGCGATCCAATATCTAAATCGATGCATCTTCTCAGTAAATTCCCACCGTAGTTTTGTTTCAGTGTAGTATTTCGGGTTTAAAAATACATTTTTAGAATCAAATATGCTAAATGGTGTCTTGGTTACTGTCTCAAGATATTGTGTCTGTGTGATTAGTCCATACATCAGAAGTTCATTTTTCAATTCAGGGCAGCGAGTGCAAATTATTGAGACTTCTTTGTCATTGATACCACGTGAATTTATAAATAATTCGGATAATACATTTGTTAACACATACCAATCATAAATGTGTAATCCATAATCAATATAATTGAAAAAAATTGAAAGGATATTCAAAGAAAAGTCATAAGTTTCAACCATTTTTTCTTTATATTTTTTGTGAAACTGAATGGTTGTTTCTTTATTTAGTGAGTTAAAAATATAAGAAAAATCTTTTTCTTCAGCCTGATTAAAAATATTTTCTTTGTCTAATTCCTTTAATTTATGTAACTCTAATTCTACTTCTAGACGCTTTACTTTTTCTTCACTGATTGAATTAAAAACTATACGTTCCATATATGAACGCCAAATTTCGCTTACTACACGAGGAAAAACTTCATTGTAATTCTCTTCATTCCATTCGGGAACTTGCAATGATTGAAGATCAGGACGAAGTTTGCTTCTGAGGTTCGCAAAAGAAATATAAGGAAGAAAGGATATTCGACTGTCTTTAAGTTTTTGTATCAAACTTGCATCAATTTCTTTTTTCACCATGTTAGACGCAATTGAATTTTCAGTGAGATATACTAATATGCAGTCACAGGTTGGAATTCCTTTTTCGAATATTTCATCTAGCCATGGTTGACCATGACGAATATCAATATCATCTTTCCATGAATATATTTTGCATCGATTAAGATCTTTGTAAATTCTTTCAATAAATTTTGAGTCATCTTTAGAATACGAAAGAAATACTCTTGGAAGATTGTGGTTCATATGTAAATTATAGATTAATAATATTTAAGAATAAACTTAAAATAGCATAAAAAATTAAAAAAGTTACAAAAAAATCAAATTTTAAATTGAATTTTTATCAATTGCACAAGATATGGGCAGTTGAGATTTCCACAGGAGAGGAAAACTTATAACTTGTTTATTATCAATAAGTTATATTCTAGGTGAATGTTGTGTCGCATAAGGAATATTATGTCAACTAATATTAACAAAAATAATATATAATCTAAAAATAGCGAACTTTCAATTTTTTAATCATTTCTTCTAATAATGATATTATTTCTTCTTTTGTAACATTCGATTTCCTGAATTCAATCTTTACCCTGCATGTTTTATCCTTTTTTTGATAATTGTAAACATATTTTTCAGGTTTTTTTGTCTTGCCTTTAATCTGTTTAGATAAATCTCTTGTATCTTCACGCTTTAAATCTCTCTGCTTCACATTAGTTATGAGTTTATACATGTCATCTCTGTTCTTCTGTTTAGCTATTTCAATTAATGTGCCTCTGCTTCTAATGTTGAATTCGATGCACATATTTCTTAAATCTTTCGGGATTTTACTTATATTTATAATTTCTGTTATTGTTGAACGGGCTTTTCCTATTTTCTTAGCTATCTGCTCATGGTTGTATCCGTACTGATCAGCTAAGGCCTTAAGACCATCCGACTCTTCAAATACATCCAGGTCCTTTCTCTGCATGTTTTCCACTAGAGCCAGCTCCATTGCTTCATTGTCGGATACATTCATTTCGATGCAAGGTACTTCCGCTAATCCGATACTTTTTGCGGCCATATACCGTCTTTCTCCAGCAATGATTTCAAATCGATCATCTTTCTTACGGATAAGGATAGGCTCCAAAATGCCCTTTTCTTGAATTGAAGCCATTAATTCCTGAATATTTCCAAGCTCGCTCCTAGCTTGTTGAGGACTGGGATCAATTTTATCTATTGTAATCATCCTTATACGAGGACTGAAGTCTTTTTCAGCAATGAGATCGACATAATGTTTGTCATGTCTCATGCTCAAATCTTCTGGCAAGCCAGTTTTCTTAACCTTTTGCACGGTTGATTACCTCCTGTGCAAGTTTTTTATACTGAATTGATCCAACAGAGTATGGAGCATACGTAAAAATCGATTCTTTGTATGCGGGACTTTCTTCTAATTTTACGCTCTTTGATATCATCGTATTAAAAACTTTTTTTCCGAATACTTTTTTTATCTTACTTACCACATCTTTTGATATATTTGTCCTTTTATCGTGTAAAGTAATTAAAATGCCCAATATCTCTAACCTAGGATTGACTAATTTCCTTATTTTCTCAATAGTATCCAGAAGGTCATCTGTTCCCTCAAGACTGAGGTATGACGATTGTATAGGGATAAGAATATGAGTAGCAGCGACTAAGGCGTTAATCGTGATTAATCCAAGAGTTGGCGGAGTGTCAATTACGATAAATTCATATTTTCTCCTCACAGGCTCGACAACATCTTTCAATTTATAATGAGCGTCCAACTCCCCTAGAAGAATCGGTTCGAGTTTGGCCATTGAAATTTTAGAAATGGCAACATCTAACCCTGGTATTATTGATTTAGCAATAACTTCCGTTATTTTTTCATTAGGATCCACAAGAACATTATATATAGACTTATTGAATTTGGAAGGATCTTGGACGCTTGAAATAGTGCTATGAGCTTGAGGGTCCATATCGATGAGAAGAGTGCTCTTTCCTAAGAATGAAAGTGCAGCAGAAAGGTTGAAAGCTGTGGTGGTCTTTCCTACTCCGCCTTTTTGATTGGCTATTGTTATTATCAAGTATTATCTCCGACTTGACAAATCAAATGTAAAATATAAAAAAATAAAACAAAATGCAAGAACAAATTTAAAATATTTAAAAAAAATGTCGGCACGCCGACAATATAGGCTAACTAATTAATAATAATAAAGTTAGATATAATAATTAATAAATAATAACAGAAATATATAAAATAATTGTATTTAATAATAAACACTATAAAAACTATAGTAACAGTATTATATAATTTTCATAAAATTTAATATTTTATGTATAAATAAACAAATAATTAGCTCCTAAAATGAAAAAGAAGAGAAAATAATTATATACTAAGGATTAAAAAAGATATTATATTTTTTTGACTTAAAACATAGACAAAGATATCATGAAGTAGCTAAATTTATTAGGAGTAGACATATGGCATCGAATATATTCGATCTAATCAAAGAAAAAACAATCCTTCTCGATGGAGGAATGGGAACTGAGCTCATTAAACATGGCATTCCTCAAGGAACCTGTTCTGAGTCTTGGAATAAAGAAAAACCAGAAATTGTAAAAAAGATCCACAAAAGTTATTTTGATGCAGGTTCAGATGTTGTCCTGACTAACAGCTTCGGAGGAAATAAGGTTAAACTTGATTCTCATGGTCTAGGAGAGAGATGTCACGAACTAAACCTTGCTGCAGCAAAGCTGGCTGTAGAAGTGAGACCAGAAGGAAAATTTGTGGCTGGAAGCATGGGGCCAGCAGGAAAATTCCTAAAACCTCATGGCGAATTCACTGAAGAAGAGTTTGAGACAGCATACGGCATACAGGCTAAAGCTCTGACCGAGGGAGGGGTGGATTTTCTGCTGATCGAGACCCAGTATGACTTGAATGAAGCTCTGTGTGCGGTCCGAGGGGCCAAAAAGAACTCTGATCTCCCCGTTTTTGTGACTATGACATTCAACCTCAACCCCAGAGGATATTTCACGATAATGGGAAACAGTGTATCCCAGTGTGTTGAGGCTTTAGAAAAGAATGAAATCCCTGTGCTGGGCACTAACTGTACACTTGACAGCTCTGATATGGTCAATCTGATCAAAGTCATGAGAGAAGCCTCTCCCCTACCCCTTATCGCGCAAGCCAATGCCGGACAACCGGCTATCGCCTCGGATGGAAAAGTCGTCTATTCTCAGGAAATCGAAGATTATGTGAGCCACATCCCCCAGATGATTCAAAACGGTGCCAATCTTATCGGAGGGTGTTGCGGGACAAATCCTGACTACATAAGGCGTATGGCTGAGGTGATAAAAGAAAAAAGGGCTTAAAGAGTCACAGGGATTACTCCGAAAATTAAATATCATAGATAAAAAAATGTTTATTTGGGCGGCTCTTCCTTGATTCAATCCTGAACTCAAAACAGTATCAATTTTGAGCGAATCACTTTTGGATAAGGCTCCCACTGGATGAAATAAAAATGACCTTCTGAGTCAATAGCCGCAAGCGTTTGATTCTCGGGTAATTGATAAGTTCCGAGAAACTGTCTTTTATGATTAAAGAAATCCATGAACTTTTTGAGTTCGTATTTCTTTTCGTCTTTCTTCTCCACTGTATTGAGGATATTTATCATCATTTCGTTTTTATAAAAAAAACAAGGCCCGGAGACATCTGACGAATGAAATGCAATTGAATTCTCTCTGATTTCGATCTCTGGCTGCTTGATTTTCAAATCCCTGCGAAACTTTCCCAGGATTTTTCCCTCCAGGTCATATTCCCTGATTTCATAGTCGCCGGGAAGGCTGAGGTAGACCTTATTATTATGCAATTTGAATTCTCCGCCGTACCAGGCTCCTCCTCCAAAGGAAAATTTCGGGCCATAGCGGTATTCATCTGGGAATTTCTTCAGGAATTCACCTTCTTTAGAGTGGAATTCAGCCGAAAGGCCGAGCTGGCCTCCTACCATTTTTACCAACAAAAAACGGCCATCAGGCAGAATGGTAAAATTCATGAAGGAGCCCCTTAATTTGAGAGTCCTCTGAAAGTCACCGTCCTTGGTGTAAAAGTGAAGAGAGGATCCATCCTTTAAGGCAATTTCCTCTGAGGGAGTCAACGCTATCTCGCGTGGATATTGGAATTCACCCGGGCCCTGCCCTTTTCTTCCTGTTTGCCAGAGGAAATTGCCTTCCCTGTCGAACTTGAGAAGTCTGTAGTTTCCCCGGTCAAGAATATATAGATTAAGCTCTGAATCAACGACGATGCTGAGATACCGAACAAACATCAAATAATCTTCACCCTCATATTCACCGATGGAAAAATCTTCGACAAACTGGACTTTATCCCCCGCCTCTTCTCCCCACAATCCCGGACCTCTGTTTTCGACGATCGTCACTCCCTGCTCTTTATAGATTTTCCCTTCCCATTCTTGCTTGGTGCAGCTGAAAATAAATACAAGAATAGAAGCTAAAACAAGAAAAGAGAGTACACGTTTTAGAAAATTGTCCTTCATTGCTTTGTTCAAAAAGCTATAACACAGATTAAGTCGAGTGTCAAAGAGTGAGTTAATTTGTTTATATACAACAACTTATTTATATAAAAGTTCATTTAATGAGAAATAATTCTGATAGTAAAAGCTTACATTTAAGCTGTTGTTCCCTGTTCTGACAAGCTGAGTTTCATATCGGTCTTTTCAAGAACCACATAGGCAAAAGCGGTGTTCAACAGCAGAAGGAATCCGGATATGAGGAACGGGTACTGTAGCCCGACATTCTGCCCAAGGGGCGAGAAGAATAAAGCCCCGACCATATGCCCGAGTGTCATGGTGGCCAGCATGATTCCAGAGCTTCCCCCGATACTTCGTTTTTCAAACAGCCTGGAAATAAACAATACTATGAGAGCCCCCATAAAACCATCTCCTATTTCGTGGACGATTCGAAAGGAGAAGGAAATATATAGATTTTTGTTGACCATAAAAATATGCCCGATTCCGGAAAGAAACATCGCAGAGAGAAAGATTCTCTTGTTTTTCAGGGCATTGTATTTCATGAGCCCGATGAGAAAGGAAGAGAATGCCAAGGCAAAAAGAGGAAGCGATATGTAAAGGGAAACCTGAAGGTTATTCAGGTTGAAGAATTCTCTTAAAAAGGGACTGTAAACGGTTCCTTCTGCACCCCAGTGAAGAGCGAGGACAAAGATCAAAATCGCAAAAAGGATAGACTTTTTTTTGAGGAGATTGAGCCTGTATTCTTTAAGAGGAACAGAATACAGTTTTTCTACGCTGAGATTTTTGACTCCAAGCTGTATGATCAGGAGAAAAATTGAGTAAATGATAAACATCACCCGGAAGTCATAATAATATGTCAGGATTCCGCCCAGAAAGGTTCCGGTTGCTGTCCCAAAAGCCAGCCAGAAAGCGAGCAAGCTGTATTTTTTATTCAAATCCATCTCTGCCTCATCTTTGTAATAGAGGCTGTTCAGGGATACATCCAGAGCATTGTTGGCTATGCCCAAAAAAAGAAAGATGATGGAGAGAAGGAAAAAGTTCGAGGTCCATCCAATGAGTAAAAAAAGCAAACTCAAAACGAACAAGGCGATTTGGATTATTCTTATTATGGAAAAACGATCGTTGATCCAGCCCGTCGGGAACGAGAAAAGCAAAGGAGCGAGGCCAAACAGGGAAACGATAATGCCAATCTCCCAACCGTTCAGACCGATTTTTAAAAAATAAAGGGGAATCAGGAAAAATATGGTGTTTACCGTCAGTTTTCGGCTGAAATTAATCAGATGTATCTTTCTGATAGGGGTGGTCATCTGAAGCATCCACGAAACTCATTTAAGTGCTTATAATTATAATCTTTTTCCTATAATCAACAGAATATTTTTTATCTGAAATATCAAAAATATTGGGAAATTCCTTGCGGAGATTTTTTTGAAAATTTTTAAGAATTCAGCAAGATGAGATAAAGTCAAAATGAGTTTTAGATCACAGCTAATTTTTAATTTTCGTCGCGCAGCCAGAAATTGATTGTCACTGCAAAGACAACAGGAGCAGGCTTGCCATCTTTGATCACAGGTTTATATTTCCACTTCTTGATTGCTTCCATTGCCACCTTATCTAAGTCAGGATGAACAGATTTCAATACTTGAACATCCATCACATTTCCTTCTTCGTCAATCTTTATCTCTAAAACAACCGTACCCTTAATTCCTTCTTTTTTGCATTTTTCGGGATAGACAGGCGTAATCCGACGAATTGGCGTGGGTATGATGACCTCTACACCCAGTTGACCTTCGCTTCTTACTGGTTTTATTGTGGTTGTTTGAAGTATCTTAACCTCATCTTTTTTTATGTATTTTTCAGGGTACTTCTTGAATTTTTCCAGGCATTCATTCGAGCAGAAGAAATAAGTCTTGCCTTTATATTTATAAGTTACCTCTGCCCTGATTCTAGCCTCGTCTATTTCAAGCATCTTTCCTCGGGCCACTTTTTTTCCGCAGACAGGGTCTGTAGCCTGGATGCTGAAATAGCTGGCTCCTCCAACGACGCCTCCTATAACACCGCCAACACCTTCGCCTTCAACTCCTCCTTTGATGCCTCCTTCAACGCCACCGATGACTTCGCCTTCCACACCGCCAATAACGCCACCCTCGACTCCTCCAATTTGTGCATATTGAGTTAAATCTTTCTTAGTGATGAGAAGAGACAGAAAATAAGAGTCTTTATCTGAGGGGAATCCCAATACCAACGGCTCATTAAAACCGATAACGATTTCGGTGTCTAATGCCATTAATATTGATCCGTCTGAAATAGTCATCTCGATGGGCTTTTCGAAAAGAGCTAACTGTTCTTTCCCTTGACCGCGAATGAACGCAGCGCTTTTAGATATAACCTCAAGTGCCTCCCAGGTATATCTGCTGACTTCAATTTTTAGATTAACTTTGCGCTCCGGAAGAATCTCAGGAAAAAGACGGATAAAATAGCTCTTCTTATACAGTAGGACCCATTCATTCAAATGATCCTTTGTGCCATCCCAGATCGTGATTCCTTGGGCAAGGAGCTCTACATCTTTAAAATGATAGATAGTTTTCAACTCGTCTTTCAAGTGGGAAACAAATTTCATCTCCGACTCTATTACTGAAGGATCCATATGAACAATAAAAGGCTCTGAAAAGGAAGATATAGTCACTGCAGCACTCGATTTTCCATCTTCGCGGATTCCCTTGAGTAGAAATGATTCAAAGATAATCTTTTCCTGGGCTACCAGAGTGTTAACAAGGAGGATAAATAAAGCTGAAATACAGGTGAATTTTATAGGTTTTCTCATTTTAACCTCCATTATTCTTTACCTCAGAGAACCAGATGAATGAGATTTCAGGAGTCTGATAAATATAAGGCCTGGCTTTTTTGCCCTCTATTTCAGCATACTTAATCACTACCCTTGGTGTGTCTTTAAATAAGGCTTCTGCCTCCGCAGATTCTTTTTTAAAATTTGTATGAACGAATAGGACAACTCCAATAGAAACAACTAAGACCAGGCCGACAGCCGCCCACTTCCACTTTTTGAAGAAGAAAGGCTTGAGTGTTTTTTCCGCTTTGATTTGTTTTTTTCTTTGAGAGTAGAGCTTTTCTCTTATCAGAGGCCATATACTCTCTTCTTTCGCTATCCAAATTGGAGCCGCCAACATATCCTTTAGATAACTCTCTATTTCTGTTTCTTTTTGACAGCTCGGACATACGGAAAAATGTCTCTCTATCAAAATAGAGCGAAATCTCTTCACAGGGAAAAGTTTGTATAAAAGCTTGTATAATCTACACATTTTTTTCCCTCATCAACATTTTTTTAAGTTTTTTCTTTGCGTTGAAAAAGAGGACTCGGGCTGTACTTTCTGCACAGCCGAGTACCTGGGCAATTTCTTTTTCTGAATATCCTTCATTCATTTTCAAAGAGATCACTGTTCGCTCTTTCTCATTCAATTTTCTCAAGATTGGGCTGAAAATATCGGAATCTTCAATCCTTTTTTTCTCGTTTTTATCATCATCAAATAATTTTTCTTGTTTGCGCATCTTATCGATGAAATGAATTGATGATTTCTCCTTCCTCTTCCTGTCCAGACATCTCCGGTAAGCTATGGAATAAAGCCAGTTTTTGAAACTTTTGGCCCTGTCAAAACTATTCAAATTGATGAAGCTTTGAATAAAAACCTCTTGAGTTACATCTTTGGCCTCTTCCCTATTCCTCAAAATACTCCAGCTCAGTGCAAGCAAGTTGGTTTGATACTTTGTGACGAGCATCTCAAATGCCTCAATCTCTCCGGATAAACATCGAGAGATGATTTCGCTTTCATCCATTGATGATTTTTTCATTGTGTATACGATTCAGCCTTTTCAAACGTTTAAAAAATTTGAATCTCAAAAGAAACGTTTGTTGTTCTGATGGAGAAAAAATTTAATATTTAAGTTTTATTGAGATACTAATTCCCTCCACCGCAAATAAAAAGACTGTCTTTATCTAGGTGCTATCGTTCTCTTTTTGTCTATATAAATGCGAGTTAGAATTCTTAAATAAAATGACAGCTGCTGGTAAAGCTCCATTTTATCCGGGTATACAGGAAGCCTTTCTTCCGATAAAACGTCAGCTTTTTTCCCTCTTAATCCAGACAGTTAACCTCATATCTTATAACTATCTTTACGTGAGAATACTTCAAATGTCAAAATCATTGTCTGGCTGGCTATCACGGTTCAATCATGTTCATCAGGCCTTGCAGATTTTTATAAAAAATGAGATAACCTGAGATTATGAAAGAAGTTCAGCCAGACTATAGCCAACTGGTCAAAAGAATTGACCTGTCCATTCCACTGATCGGATTTTATGATGCGCCTGAGCCCGGTCCTTTTGAGCCACTTGTTCAGCCGGAAAAAGGGGACTGTGTATTTTTGTTCTATAAAAAATGGCTTAAAGGGCAGACTCTTCATATCACAAAAGAACATTATGGCTGTGGCGGCGCCGGGCGCTGGATGTGCGGGGTTGAAATCCGCTCAAGAAAAGATTTCATCAAGTTCCTGGTCGATGATGAAGGGCTCAAGGCTTCCCATGAGCTGATGGAAAAGTGGATCGATTCCTCAGCGACATACAAGGCCGCTCACCCTCATCTTTTCATCGGTCCGCTTAAGGAAAGTCAGTGGGACTATATCAAGAGTGTGAGCTTTTTCGTCAATCCTGACCAACTCAGCACTCTTATGATAGGGGCTCAGTACAACTGCGCTCCGGATGATCCGGCTCCTGTGATCGCTCCTTTCGGGTCAGGTTGCATGGAACTTTTTCCGTTCAAAGACCCAAAAATACCGCAGGCTGCGATTGGCGCCACAGATATCGCCATGCGACAGCACTTGCCCCCTGATATACTCACTTTCACTGTCACCAAGCTGATGTTCAAGCAGCTCTGCGACCTGGATGAGAGGAGTTTCCTGTATAAGCCGTTCCTCCGGCGTCTAAGGGAATCCAGGGAAAAACTGTAGATAAAGCATAAAGTTATCTGTATAAGATATATACTAAGAACCAAAGAATAACGCGCTGTATGGAAAAGACGAAAAAGCTATTTCTAATCCTCTTTCTCCTATCCCTCTTTTCTATGCCCCCTTATCTCCACGCAAAAAAAAAGATGTATATGAAGGTGTCTTTCGGCATATCCCAAGGAGGATTTATTGAGGATGCGGTGCTTTCACCATCCGAATTCAGCGAGTATGGGGCTGTCTCACATGAAACACACCCTACCATCGGATTGGATGTGTATGTGGAATTCATCTATCATCTCAACCGATTTCTGAGCTTGTCCGTAGGAAACGGATACATTTCTAAATCATTAATTGGAAAAACATCTGAATATGACCGATTAGGTTTAGGCCAAATTTATACAGTGTATCCCGAGTGTTACATGGAAGTCATTCCTTTCTGTTGTTCTCTATCGCTTTCCTTTCCTCTGAGTTCTTCGATACAGGCCCATTTCTACGGGGGAGCGGGTTTTTATATTATGAACTGTGAAAGTAAAACAACATGGCAGTTTGGTGGCTATGACAACTCCACTTACAATTTTGAGGGAAATTCCAGCCAAATAGGCTATCATTTTGGTGGAGGTTTCGACAAAGAAATCGCCATGAATTTCTTGCTGACAATTGATGCTGAGTACAAGATTGTCAATTTTAAAAACATAGAAAGCGTAGAAATAACCGGCGTTTATCAAACCTCTGAATTACTCCAATGGTTCATGCCAGGGCCTTTTACTGAGGATTTTGATTACCAGCTCTCTGAAGTTGGTCTCACAGGCCTATCAATAAGAGTGGGAATAAAATTTAGATTCTGAGATTTTGTATTCATCTTTATCCCCCCCTTAAAGCCCAGGTTTTAAAAGTTGAAAATAAAGTCAATTGGTCAAATTGACAGATATGCTCCAAGGGTTTACACTGAAAATAAAGGAAATCAAGATATGAAAAAGCTCGTTTTCGTAATTGGAGTTTTCCTATTAGGTATAATCCTCCTCGCCCAAGAACTCCAGCATGAGACAGGAGTAATCAATATCGAAGTTCCAGTCAGGGTGTTCACAAAAGGCAAATTTGTTGAAGAATTGGCACTAAAGGATTTTGAGTTGTATGAGGAGGGTGTTCTCCAGAAAATAGAAGCCTTGTATCTTATCAAAAAAAACGTGATAGAAAAAGAAGAAACAGAAATCGATACAAAGCAAGCGAGTAGAGTATTCTCTCCCGAGACTTCCAGGAGTTTTGTCCTCATGTTCGAGATGATGGATTATTTCCCGGAAATAAGAGAACTCCTCGATTATTTCTTTGAGCATGTTATTTCGTCAGGAGATTCACTTTTCGTTATCACGCCACTAAAAACGTATACATATGAGAAAGAATTTCTGGATGAAACATCCAGGGAGGAAAGTGTCAAGCAAATAAACAGAAGGCTACGAAAGGACATCATATCAGCTTCACTAGTATATAAAAGCATGATCAATGATCTGGAATGGTTATCGAATATAAGTAATCCTCTTAAGGCTGAGGCTGCAGATAAGATATACGAGAAAATTCGAGATTACAGACATTTTGATGATAAGAAGCTCATGAAGTTTAAAGATCAATTGAAAGAGATCGAAGGTCAGAAGTATGTCTTTCTTATCTATCAAAAACAACTCATTCCCATCCCCCCTGAATTTGCATCGGGCCGGGAAAAACAAATTTTCTTTAATGCAAAAAAAATTAAACAATCCTTCTCTGATTCTTCTATCAATATCAATTTCATATTTTTAACGAAAACAAAACAAAGCGGAATAACCCGCACGAGTTCAACCAAAATGGTGATGGATGATTTATCTGCAAAGATGTACGGGGCTCTTAGAGAAGTGGCTGAGGCAACAGGAGGAATAACAGATAGCTCCGCAAATATTGCAGCTTCATTCCAGCAAGCTGCGGTTTCATCGGAAAACTATTATCTTCTGTATTACACCCCGAAGGATTATAAAGCCGATGGTGAATTCAAGAATATCGCGGTTAAAATCAAAGGTAAAAACTACAGGGTTACGCACCGTGCAGGGTATATTGCGAACTGATTTTGGAATCGGAGCAGCAGTAATTTACAAAGCCAAACGATAGAACTCCCTGATTGATAATTAGAGTTACTTCTTAATTTCTACTTTTTCTTTTCCTCTTTCTCCCAGGCCTTGATTCCGTCAGTCATCCATTTCGGTGCGAGCGCGCCCTTCAAATGATGGTCGAAAAACTCCTGCATGCGTTGAGTCCAGTGTTCCTGGTTCACCCTTTTACGCAGGCCATGTTCTTCTCCATTGTAGTTGAACATGTAGGCCTCTTTCCCCAGTCTCCTGAGCGCCATGATGTATTCGATCCCTTGATACCAGGGAACAGCTCCATCCTCATCATTATGGATCATCAAGAGAGGCGTCTGCACTTTGTCGGCCCAGAAAATCGGTGAGTTTTCGATATAGCGGAATGGCACGTTCCAGAGGCTATCTCCCTGGCGGCTCTGAGTTCTTTCATATTGGAACTGCCTGACCATCCCACTTCCCCAGCGGATTCCGCCGTAGGCGCTGGTCATGTTCGAAACCGGTGCTCCGGCTTCAGCCGCAGCAAAAATATTAGTTTGTGTCACCATGTAAGCGATCTGGTATCCTCCCCAGGAATGTCCCTGGATGCCGATAGCTTTGGGGTTGATGTAGCCTTCCTTAATGAGCATCTGTACCCCGGGAAGTACACACTTCAGGGCATCTCTTCCGGGATAACCTGTGCCGTATTCAATATCCGGCATCCACATCACGTATCCGTTGCTGACATAGAACGATTGATTGACAGACGTTCCAGGGGATGGACTTTGAAAGCGGTTGTACCCTTGATGGAGAGTCTCGTAAATGTAAACCATCAACGGGTATTTCTTTTTCGAGTCAAAGTTTTCTGGCTTGATCAGGATTCCCTTCAAAGGCATGCCGTCCGCACTGAGGAAATCACGAAGTTCAGCTTTTCCCCAGAGAAACGGCTCCATCTGTTTCCCGAGATCTGTAACCTTGCGGGGGCTTTTAAAACTCTTGTCGCTCACCCAGTAGTCCGGGTACTCGTCAAAGCTAGAGCGGGACCAGAGGAGTATATCCGCTTTTTCTGCCTTAGATGGAAAACCGAAACTCTTATCAGCCATGAGAAGCTTTTCCGGAAGCTTTGTGCCTTTGACACAGTCTTGGAAGAATCCTCTTGCCATAGTCTCTTCATTTGTTGTGCGGAGCAGTATGGTATCGTTGGGATTGATCGTCCTTTCTTCAGGGTCGAGCCTGATATACCGGAAAGAAAGATCATTCTTTCGGCCGAATCCCTCGGTGATCATCCGGGGATTAGAGCCATCGGGCTTGATCTCCCAGATATCATATTTGTCATAGACGAGAATCGATGCATCTCCATCAGTCCAGCCGGCGATCCCGTAGCCATAGGGAGGGCTGGGAGTGTCCCAATCTTCCATGTCGAATCGGGCATCCAAAGAAGCGGTGATGTTCTTGGCTGTTTGTCTCGCGATGTCATAGACGTACCAGTCATTCTCATGAAACCAATAGACGTATTTGGCGTTCGGGGAGAGACTCGCTCCGCTGTAAAGCTTCTTTTTAACCAGAGTTCGCTTTCCGGTCTTGGGATCGATCACATAAATATCGAAGTAGGAACCATCATAGGAGACCATTTTTGTGTAGGGCCAGATGTTTTCGGCAAAGGCTACTTTTCCGTCTCTGGACAGCTCGACTTCGGGAATTTCCTCATCCGCCAGCTTGACAAACGTCTTTGAATCGATGAAATAAACCGATTCCCAGGTGTTATTCCGGACTCTCTGGGCCATTTGTTTCTGCTGAGGCTGCGGATAGGGGTCGTTCCAATGCCAGAGGTCAAACTTGGCTTCTTCTTCCTCCTCCTCTTCCTCATCTTCGTCCTTTTTCGGTTCCGGGATTTCTTTGATCCCGAACATCATCACCCGGCCGTCCTCACTGAAGGAAATATCGGATTTATCGCTGACTGCCAGCCCTTTGGGGAATCCAGGTGTCGATGAGTGAGATACCCATAAAGAAGCTGTCGCATCTCCCACTTTCCATCCGTAGAGGTTGAAGGTCGGTTCATCGGCCTCATAATCATCTCTGTCAGTCAGGAAAGCCATCCGGGTTTCTTTCTTGTCCATTACCCATTTTGTATAGTTGCCTTTTCCGGCAAGGAGAGGCTTGCTAGGCCCTTTTCCTGGTTCAAGGCAGTACATACCATCTGTTTCTGGTTTCTCTTTGCTGGAGACCGTATAAAGGAAGTATTTGGCATTTTCTGTGAAACGATAGTCCATCACATCCGCGAACTCGTTCTCACTGCCATTTTTCAGGGAGCGAAGAACCAGAGGAGTTCCATATTTCTTCTCTTTTTCTTTTTCCTTTTCCTCTTCTTCTTCAGCCTTTTTCTCTTCTTTTTTCTTTACAGCTTTTTTCACTTCTTCTTTCTTCTTTTCCTCCTCCTTTGCCTTCTCTTCTTCCTTTTTTTCTTCTTCTGGCGGAGCTTCCTTGAGATAAGCGACCCATCCTCCGGCTTTCTCTGGCAGCTTGAAGCTTTTTACGCTCTCGACAACAGTCACTTCACCATCAGAGAGAGCCATGATCCCGAGCTTTTTCTTGGGTGTTTTGTCTGCTTTCTTTTTTGCTTTTTTTGCTTTCTTCACTTCCTCTTTTGACGGAGATATTATGAAGACAGCATGGGACGAATCGTAACTGAATTGAGCATTGGCCGCTCTCTCTGAATCTGTCCCTTCTCCGGAATAGCCTATGGTGTGGCGGTACATTTTATTGGTCTGTAAACTCTTAACCACAATATCCGCTTCGCCGTCCTGTGGGGTTTCAAGATAGAGAATCCAGAGCCCCTCTGCTGAGATTGTCGGCCTCAATATTGACTTCCAGGAGTCATAATCATCATGAGTCAGAGGACGTTTGGCTGTGTCCTTCGAAGCCTTGGATATTCCTGGAGAAAGGCACACCAAAGATAGAATTAAGAACAATCCAATAAACCTTGATTTTTTAAGCATGTGACCTCCTTTACTGTTTAGTCGTCTATTTATGTTCAATTTATTTTGAATAAAATTGAAGACAGTTGTACTCGCTCAATAATTCAGTAACGTTTTTATAATGTCATTGCGGGCGGAGTGAAGCAATCTCATAAAAAGAAATACATTCTTCCCTAAGAGATTGCCGCGCTTCGCTCGCAATGACACTCTTGAATTCAAAATCATCACTGAAAGAGTTGCCTGATTATTAAGCATAAGCAACTGTCCCCAATTATGCTGCTCATTTTTGGCTTGGATTCTGGGGAAATTGTGAACAGGTAGAAACAAACAGTCAAGCTGTGATTGGCCGGAGCTTCTCGATTGCGTGATGCCCATAGGAGTTGCAACGAAAAAGCTTATAGTATGGGAGGATTAAGGTCAAGGGATTTTAATTCAAGATGCAAACATTCAATTCCCGTATCTATGAATGTTTTTGTGATTTTAAAACCGGCCTTTTGATAGGCTCTTATTGCACGTGGATTTTTATAGACAACGTCAATCCAGCACTTCTCAATATCCATCACGAAAACAAGATATTTGGACAGTGTCTGGAGAGCATCTGTGCCATAACCTTTATTTTTATACCTGTCTTCAGGAATGATGATGTCCAGCTCGACAGAATTATCCTTTCTGTCGATTTCATTGTAATTGACCTGCCCGATGGCTTTATCATCAATGAGAATCACGAAGCATCTTCCTTTCTCCGGCGCGCTCCCATCGAAATAATACATCTTCCAATCTTTAAGAAATTCTTTAAATGTCGGCACCTGATCTCCCTGGAGCTCTCCATACCAGTAAGGTGTGGCGTCAGATTGAGTTGCCCACTCGAAAAACTGAGGAATCTCCTCGACTGTCATCGGACGCAATGTGATTTTATCGCCTTGTATAATCATTTTATTTCCTATACAGGCCTTCTATTTGTGCGACAACGATGCTGCTGTTCCCGAGTGTAATATTATGTCTTTCGATTGGACGAAGCCCGTTTGAATTGAGGAATGTTTGCAGTCCTCCATCCATAAGGAATTGTCTGCTGTTTCTGTAGTGCTTAACTCCGGCCATTCGCTCGATCGACCACGTCAGCAGACTTCCCAATCTAGATAAGCGATTCCAGGGCTTCTCAAAATCGAGAAAGACTATTTTTCCCTCAGGAGTTAACAGCCTTTTTACTTCTTTCATAATTTTTATCCGCATATCTGGAGGCTTGTCGTGTAAGGAATATGAAATGATAACTGCATTAAAGCTCTCTTTTTTGAAAGGAATATGGGATGCATCCGCACAAACAAAAGAAATTTGAGGATAATTTGAGGAGGCGTATTTGATCATTTTAAAATCGAGGTCTAAGCCGAGGATATCTTGCCTGCCTTTTGCAACCAATTGGCACTGTTTCCCGGTTCCGCAGCAGATATCAAGTGCCGGGAAGAGGTTATGCTGGATGATGAATCGGGCAATCCACTCCTTGGTTCTTTTTAAAAAAGGCTCTATGAAAAAGTCGTAGAGCAGGCCTCTCAGAATAATTTTTCTCAACAGGTCATCCTTCATCGATGATTTCATACTTGGCTACATAAAAGTTCCAATCCTCATCATGTTCGATGGCATATAAATAATCTCCCATTATAACCATGGGAAAGTATAATTGGAAAAAACAATCCCCTGTTTTCGATTTTAAAAGAGGCAAATAGAAATTATCCAGATACTTCCCTTCTTCGTTGAAGACGTCTATTAGAACTCCTTTTTCTTTATCTAGAGTGGATGTCAAGGCCCAAACATTTCCTTTATAGATGAGTAAGCGATAAACATCATTATAAAATTTGAATGGCCTGTTTTTATCTTGCTTGAATTTAGCCCGGGGATATGCTCGCCTGAAGATTCTACTTATTTGAAACTTCTCCAGGTCAAACTGCTTAATCAGATAATCCTGAGTATGACATACATAGACATATTGATTATAAGTCTTACTTCTGTACAGGCGTGTTACAGTAATCCAATGAGGTCTGGATTCACCCCTAAAAGACATGATCGTGAAAAACTCCTTGATAGGAAAAGAATAGTCAGTTGGTGTTACATTTCCGTCCTTATCAATAGCATATAAATTCTGATTATACTCTTGAAACCCTTTCACCTTTTCAAAGCTCTTTACCATGAAATCAAGAAAAAAGTATTTTTTTTTATAGTACGCCACTAGTTTTGAAATACGCTTATTAGGTATTAATTCTTCGATAAAATTCCCATCCAAATCCATTTTAATGAGCTTGTTCATCGAGGCGCATGAAAATATGATTTCGTTATCTTGAACGATTATATTTTCAATTTCTATCATTACTTCACCAGGGCCTTGACCTTTTCTCGCTATATTCTTCACAAATTTCCCGCATGAGTCGAATTTGTATATTTGATTAAACTCTTTAACAAAGATAGAACCGTCTTCTGCAACATCAATCTCCCAAGGCTCTTTGAAATAGAAGTCTATCCCTTCATCTTTGATTCTTAAGATTTCTTTGAGATGAACAATTCGGCCTGCGTTTTTATTTAGGGGATTTTCTGGATTATCAATGATAGCCTGATCCTGCAAGGCAAACATAAGAGTCCAGAAAATGAACAGGGTGGCTAAAGTTGTAAGCCATAATAAATTCTGTTCTTCCTTCTTTTTCATCTAAATTCTGTTCACCTTCCCTATTCTTCTATTTCGCTATCAGGTCTTTCTTGAACTCAGATAACCGTCCACGTATTTCCCAGATGCGGAGTCTTATGTTCTCACGATGTCCCAAGAGATCGTCCATTTCTTCGCTCAGACTGCGCAGTTCACTGGAGGTGAGAGAAACGGGTTCGTGAGACAGCCGCACTCGCTCGATAGGAATTCCAGGGAAATCTTTCAGGAGCTCGGGAGTCAAAATGAGAAGATTGATTACTGTATCGCCTTCTTCTGTCCGTGTGATTTTCACAGGATAATACAGAAAATCTGTTTTAAAACGATACTGAATCGCTTCATTCGTTTTGGGTTCTGTATCCAGCGAGACAACATCGAACACAAACCACACAAATCCCTCTTCGATGTATTCCTCGACTACTTCTTTTAAAGCTTCAGAAATGACCGGATTTTCCACAGCATTAGCTTTGAGATATCTCTCCACCCAGTTGATAAATCCATCTCCTCTCAGGACACGAGTCACGGATATATCATGCGCTCCAATTCTCTCATGAAAGGTCACTTGGCCTGCGGGAGGCATTTCTGTTCGACCTCTAGCTCCTCTAAGCTTAGTTCCGGCAAATCTTCTTTTTATTTTACTGTTGATGAGCGCCGTCGCCTTTCGAAAGACTTCTATATCTCCCTTTTTTACCACTGGTTCTGCTGGCAAGGGAATGACTTCAAGCACCTTTGTCGGCTCAGAAGCTTTTAAGTCAGTTGTTAAAAGTAGAATTTCTTCCTGCCCGTTCCAGGCAATCAGTGCTCTCTGGTTGGGCTCAAAGATTTTAACATGGGGTTTAAAAGGAATCGAAGCTCTGTCCGCATGGATGAATAGAGAGCTTGTGGTGAATAATAAAATTAATAAGCCTGAAATCCTTTTCATTATTCCCCCTTCATGTATTATCTATGGAACAAAGAATCGCTGGATTGCTCGATCACACCAAGAAATTAACTAATCATTTATCAGATGTGATGAAACAAAGAACGCGATTAATCCTCACTTTATGGCTTATTCTACCAACTGAGATCTTGAAATAAGGTTATCATAGACTTAACTTCTTGGTCAATGGCCAGAACAGGAAATAATCTGAGCGATGTACTCGGCTATTCATACCTCAGGGAATCCACAGGATTGGCGGTGGCGGCGCGAATGATTTGCCAGATTACTGTCAAAAGAGATACCACAAGGACTGCAATTCCCGCCAGAACAAATGTCCACCAGCCGATACTGATTCGATATGCAAAGCTCTGCAGCCACCGGTTCATGATAATATAAGCCAGGGGCCAGATAATGACATTGGCGATTATCACAAGGATGACAAATTCTTTGGATATATGTTTGACTATGCTCGAAACGGTTGCACCGAGAACCTTTCGGATCCCGATTTCTTTTGTGCGTTGTTCGGCTGTGTAAGAAGACAAACCGAATATTCCGAGACAGGAAATAAACAGAGCAAGGACAGTAAAAACGGTGACGATTTTTCCGATTGCCTGCTCGGAGCGATACTGACTTTGAATGGTATCATCCAGGAATCGGTATTCGAATGGATATTCCGGGTAGACCTCTTTCCACTTGTTCTCCAAGAACGCTAAAGTATCGGGTATACGGTGAGGTGAGATCCGAACGCATAGCTGGTTATACCAATTCGGATCTATTCTCATGGCCATCGGGATGATCTTGTTATGGAGGGATTCAAAATGGTAATCCTCCACGACACCGATGATTCGCTTGCTCAAATCCCATACTCTGAGATTCTTGCCGATAGGATCGTCCATCTCCATGGCTCTGGCTGCGGCCTGGTTGATCACGTACGCATCGGATGCATCCGTAGAATACTCCCTCGAGAAAAAACGCCCTTGAGCCATCTTAAGCCCGAAGGTTTCCAAATAATCATAGTCTACACTCGTCATGACCATTTTCACTTGCTGATTCGTCTTGCCTTCCCAATGGACATCCCCGACACCCGCATTCGACATCCACCTGTAAGGGGCGATATCAGTCAATGTGACATTCAGGACACCAGGATTAGAAAGTAGTTCAGTTTTGATGGTGTCAAAATTCTGACGGAACCGAGCGCCGATGCCGAAATAAACGATATTTTCCCGGTCATAACCCACATCGCGCTCTCTTAAAAAATGAACCTGTCTGAATATCATCAAAGTTCCAAGGATCAGTAGAATGGATAGAGAAAACTGCAGCACAACCAAAGCCTTCCTTAAAAGCACTCCTTTCTTCCCTGAGGGGAGTCTTCCTTTCAGCACTTTAACCGTTTGGAAGCGGGAAAGCATAAGAGAAGGGTAACTGCCGGCACTGATCGCTGTGAGGAAAATGATACCAAAAATACCGAGTACAATTGTTTTCTCGATCAGGAGTTCCCAAGTAAAGGTTTTTCCGGTCATGTTATTGAACATCGGAAGTAACAGGAAAACGAGCCCAATGGCCAAAGCAGAAGCGACCAAGGTCAGGATCACGGATTCACTAAAAAACTGCCGGATAAGTTGGGTCCGGAACGCTCCGACGGTCTTCCGTATTCCCACTTCTTTGGCTCTGTTTGTTGACCTGGCGGTTGTAAGGTTTACGAAATTGATACATGCGATAACCAGGATGAAGAAGGCCATGGTTGAAAACACGTAGACATACACGATGGTTCCACCTGAATGGTTGAATGGATTGAGATGCATCCGGGTGATCGGCTGCAGGGACAGCGGACGCTGGTCCTGAGGCCGGTGCCTCTCCACTACATCCGTAATTTTTTCATCGACAGATTTCGAGGGCGTGTTTTTGCGCAGCTGCACGTAAGTCCGTATATTGTTATACTCCCATGTGTTGAAATTCTTATTGTATTTCATCGCCAGAGCTACAGGAATCAAGTACAGGAATCTCATGTGGGAGTTGGGTGGATAGTCCTCGAACACGCCGGAGACTTTCATATCAAGGCTGATGTTATAGGTCAATGTCTGGCCAATGGGATCCGATGTTCCGAACAATTTGAGTGCGACCTCTTCTGAGAGAAGAATGGAGTTCGGGTCATCGAGTGCCTTTTCAGGATCACCCTTCAAAAACCTCAGCGTAAACATTTTCAAAAAGTCGGGATCCACCATGACTCCGCCTTCCTGGTAGACTTCTTTGTCCTTGTATCTTAAAAGAGTCCTTCCCTGACCTGAATAACGAGAGGTGTGGATGACCTCCGGATACTCCGCTTTTAAAAAATCGGAAAGAGCCGTGGGAGTGACTGTGCTGCCATTGCTGAATGTCGCGGCATACAGATCGTCGGCATTTTCATGGAATCGGTCGTAACTCAGCTCGTCTTGAACCCAGAGCATGATCATAATGCAGCACGCAACGCCTATGGCTAAACCAGCTACATTGATAAACATATAACCTTTTTGTCTTATGAAATTTCTGAGAGCGATTTTTAAATAATTTTTAAACATGATGACTCCCCATATAACAGAATGTTGTCCCCACCGGGGTATGGCGAAAACGGCATGGAACCAGATCCAGCATTTGGCCCTGGCCCTTCCCTGGCATTTTTGAATCTCTGCAAACTCCTCTTCGATGTCACCGGAGTAAGCATCTACATTATCACTTGAATAGATGTGCTTGAGTATCCAATCAGGGATTCTTGGAATCCGATTCTTTTTTGCATTCATCAAGAATATTCCTTCTGGAAGGATTTCTCATTGATTCCTGCCCAAATACGGTTGTGCCGTTTAAAAGCATATTCGAGCGCACGTCTCCCCTCTTTTGTTATGTGAAAGTAGACTTTCCGCTTTCCACCCCGAACTGCGGATGGGTCTCCGAAATGTTTGTTGATATAGGCTTTTCTGGTCAATTGGTCGAATGTGGTATACAGAGTATTGTAAAAGTATTCCCTGCCGCCGATTTCTTTGACTTTATCTTTGATCTTCACTCCGTAAGCGTCATCTTTGAGCCTCCAGATAGCCATCATGACCAATTCTTCCAATTTTGTCAGGTCTTTCATTTCACTATTCCTCTTACTCGGTAATACCGATATTATTATTATATACGGTAATACCGATAAAATGGTTGCCTTTCACGCAAAAAAAACAGTCAGTTTGTGCAACCGGTTAGCTATCGCTCATAACAGTAGAAGCTGATTTTAAATAATCCTGAGGCATCATCAAGCTCCCGGTCGGCAAGAAAGCTCCCATCAGAAGCCCATCTTGCTCCATGAAATTCAAGCCTATTCTCTCTGTTAAAACGAATGTTCGGCCTTTCACATTTTGCGTGCTTTATTTTTAGCCCTTCATCATCCTCTATCTTGTTATATAATAACAAGTTATATTGATTTTATTGATTTATTTTTATGTTGAGATGGGGGAATATGTTTTTAATTTTTAACAACTATACAATTCTCTGGCAATACCCCTGTGTACTTACTTTTTATACCGCCAGCTGGTCAGGTCGGCTCCAGGAGGTGCGCTCTTTTCGATGCGTTCCACGATTCTGGGGATGAACATCTGGTGGTATCGAAGGCGCGAGATCGCATTCGGCTGGGAGTGGTCTCCGTTCCAGCAGTGCTCAGCCCTGTCTCCGTAGTCCACTTCTCCCTCATAGTAAGGATTCTTTGTGCTTTCGAGAAATTCCTCAATCAGATAAACCGCATTGTTGAGGTAGTAGTTGTCCATATCCCCGCAGTAGATATGGATTTTCCCTTTGAGTTTGGGACCGAGTGTTCCCCAGTCCCGCTGGAGGATATAGGATAGGTCATAGTTCTCGCGCCAGTACTCGGCGACGGAATGGTCGATTTTGCCTGTCATTTTATCCCAGATGGGTTTCGGGTAGCCATCATCGCCCACCGGAGAATAGACCGCCTGCCAGATATCCCACTGAGCACCTGAACGGCTTTTTGTCCCGAGAACAAGTTCGCGGTGGTTCATTTCTTCCAGAGTGCTGCTGATCTCACCCAGATAATTCCGGTGGCCGGGCCGAGGCGTGCGCTTGAAGTTGCTTTTCAGGTAATATGCGTTTTCATGCTCATAGATATTCACGATGGTGTAAGCTCTGAAATCGATGGGATCAGGACAGGCCGCATAGCAGCCGTTGTATTCATCCGGATACAGAACCTGGACACCTAAGGCTTCCCAGCCGCCTGTGGAGCCGCCGTAGAGAAACCGTGCCCAGCCTTCTCCGAGGCAGCGGAATTTCTTCTCGATATAGGGAATAAGCTCGTAGGTGATGGCGTCTCCGTAGGGCCCCAGATTTTCCGAATTCACCGCATAGGAGTCATCGTAAAAGGGATTGGCGTGCTGGACTTCTATGATAACCACCCTGGGAAAATCAGGGCCTGTCCAATCCTTATAGAATTTATAAGCGTGTTCCTGGACGATCCTGTTGTAGCCTTGAATGCCAAATCGGGAACTATACGTGGGCTTCAGGTCTGGGTCAGGCGGTGTTTCCCGGAAACCGCCGAAAGTGTACGGAAAATGCCCGTGGTTGATCACGAGAGGGTATCGCGCTTCAGGATGTGAATCAAACCCTTCGGGCAAAAGCACGCAGGCGCCGAGGTGCATGGGACGCCCCCAGAACTCTGTCAAAAGTTTGCTCTGGATTTTGACGTGCTTGATGTATTTGGTGTCTCGTGGAAGTGGGATAGGAGGGATTTTTTTATCAAGAGTTATATTTATGATTTCATCCTTCCCCGGGTCGATTCGAAATTTTTTGGGGGTGCTGTACAGGTTGCCGGGTGCCCGGTTCCAGTGCTGTCCCTCTCCCCTATCCATCGGGAGCTTGACCGTATGGCCGTCTGAGCGGTGAAACGTTTCATAAATATGAAGAAGTCCCTGCACCCAGTATTCTCCTGGTGGAATCTCAGCGATGCTCTTTAAGGGATAGCCGAATACACTCGAATCGATGATTGCCGCGTCATCTGGTTTCAATCCGTCCACATCGATTCCGAAAATCAATTGAGTATCCGGGCCATCGCTGATCTGGAAACGGGGCTCCCCTGTGCCTTCTGTGGAAATCATCAGCAGCATCCGTCCATCCAGAGCTTTTTGGCTCCATTTTTGGGGAAAGGATATCCCAAACTGCAGCTGACAGGCTTGATTTTCATTCGTGGACAGTCCTGTCAGGACCAAGAGGAAGATGACCAATAATAAAGGAAGTATGACAGTTAATACTCTGAAAATTTTGTGTCTCATGAAAACCTCCTGATAGAAATGTTGTAGAGTGTACGTATAAAGGAATACTCCGCTTATAGCACAAGAAAAATTCGAATGTCAAAATAATGGAACAAGTTTCTTCGTTAAGATGTTATGTATTGATTTCTCCTCTATGAGTTCCGTCAGTTACTGTGACACATAAACTGTCGAGATTCCAATTGTTCCTTGTATCCAACCTTTACAAAAGTCTGCTTTCTCACTATATTAGGTCAAGACGAAACTTCGGAAAGTTTAGAGTTTCACACAAAGGAGGAAAGACCATGATTCCCAAAAAACTTTCAGCTATCATATTCATTTTATTTTTAGTTTTTCTTGCTGGAGCGTGCAGTCAGCCTTATGAGGGCCCTCCAGCCGATTTTGTGATCAAGAATGCCAAGATCGTCACCATCGACAAAGAAAATCCGAGAGCCCAGGCTGTGGCCGTACGGGGCGAGTTCATCATTGCCGTTACCTCGAATAAAAAAATTGAACAGTATATCGATGAGGCGACGACTCAGGTGATCGATGCTGAAGGACGGTTAGTGGTTCCCGGATTTAACGATGCGCACATCCACTTCTTGAGCGGCGGCAGCTCGATGATGAACCTGGATTTCCGGTATGTCCACGACGTCCAGACTATCCAGAAAATGGTCGCAGAAAAAGTGAAAGAATCCAAGCCCGGAGAATTGATAAGAGGAGGAGGCTGGGAACACGAAACATTTCCCGATAAGAAGTGGCCGACCAAAGAGATACTCGATGCGGTTGCTCCCAACAATCCAGTCATGCTCAGCAGGGCGGATGGACACTCAGTCTGGGTGAACAGCTATGTCATTCAAATGTCAGGAATCACGAAAGACACCCCCGATCCTCCAAACGGCACCATCGTCAAAGACACGGTTACAGGTGAGCCCACCGGCATCTTCAAGGAAGGCGCATCAGGGCTGTTAAAAGCGAGAAGTTCAGTCAGGCTGACGCCCGAGGAACGTGAACAACGGGCGGATAAGGCATTAGAGCTGGCTCTGGATGCGGCCAGGAAGACTGGCGTCACCAGCATCCAGCAGCTCAACGGAGGGTATGACCGCTTCCAAGCTTTCAAGAATGAAGGAAATCTCACTTTGCGTGTCACATTTAACATGGCCCTGCCTGACAATGAAAAAAGCCTGGGAGAGCTGGATATGCTTCGCAAACGTTTCCCACAGGAAGACAACTGGATTCGATTCGGTTACCTGAAAGGATTTATGGATGGGACTCTCGGTTCAGGCACTGCGCTGATGTTCGAACCTTTTGAAGATGACCCGAGCACAAGCGGGCTTCCCATGATGCCTTATGAAGAATTTGAACGAAGGTTTCTCGCTGCGGACTCCAATGGATTTCAGATTGGGATTCATGCCATAGGAACCAAGGCCAATAACTGGGTTCTGAACGCTGTGGAGAAAGCCCAGCAGGTCAACGGAAAACGTGACAGCCGGCACCGCAGCGAACATGCCCAGATCCTGATCCAATCTGATATACCGCGATTTGCAGAGCTTGGCGTTATAACCTCTATGCAGCCAACACACTGCATAACGGATAAGAGATTCGCCGAGAAACGAATCGGTCTGGAACGATGCAAAGGCGCCTACGCCTGGCAGAGCCTGCTCAAGGCCGGAGTCCATATCGCCTTTGGCACAGACTGGTCAGTGGAACCGATTGACCCATTGGAAGGCCTGTATGCCGCAGTGACAAGAAAAGACCGGGCCGGAGAGCCGGGTGACGGCTGGTTTCCAGAGCAGAAACTCAGCATGGAAAAAGCCATTGAACTCTATACGTTTGGCTCTGCTTATGCCGAGTTCATGGAAGGCCGGAAAGGCATGGTCAAGAAGGATTATCTGGCGGATATGGTCATTTTCAATAATGACCTGATGACCATCCCCCACGACCAGATCATGACCTCAAAGGTCGACTACACGATTGTCGGCGGAAAAGTCGTTTTTCAAAGAGAAGGAGTAGACCAGCCTTAAGTATTGCTTTTTTTAAAAAATAGACTATGAATCCGACAAAAACATCAAAAAAATGGCTGGCGCTTGAGACTCCTATACGTGATGAACTGGCTACACACTGGGGAGGAGACTGGGGATGTGACTCTGAGGTCGGCACTCTCAAAGCTGTTCTCCTGAGACGGCCCGGGCCTGAGATCGAAAATGTCAAAGATCCCGAGTCGGTTCGATGGCAGGGTATCATGGACCCGGAGAAAGCCCGCTCGCAGCATGATGCTCTGGCCGAGTACTATCGCTCAAACGGCATCACTGTCCATTACGTGGAAAAAATGCGGCAGGACAGGCCCAACGCACTCTTTATGAGAGATACCGTAGTGATGACACCTGAAGGCGCGATTGTCGGCCGGCAGGCAATGGAATGCCGGCGCGGTGAAGAAAGGTATGCGGCGGAAGCGCTGGCTACACTGGGTGTTCCAATCGTTCGCACGATTTCCGGAACTGGCATATTTGAGACGGCCTGCTGCCTCTGGGTAGATGCGGGAACAGTGATTATAGGAACTGGAAATCGGGCCAACATGGAGGGATTTCGCCAGGTTTTAGAAGTCCTGCGGCCGATGGGAGTGGAGCAATTCATTCATCTCCAGATTCCTTATGGCTATGCTCATATAGACAGTATCGTCAGCTTTGTTGATAAAAAGACAGCGATTATCGACCCGGCACGCATTCCCTGGGATGTCTGGAATTCTCTCTCTGAGATGGGAGTCAAGCTTCTCGAAGCGCCCTCTCCTGAAGAGACTCAAAATCTTGCTTTAAATGTCGTGGCTGTGGCTCCCGGACATGTAATTATGGCTTCCGGAAATCCAGTGACAAAAAAGTTCTTGGAAAAACAGGGAATCCAAGTTGATGAGATTGATATATCCGAGTTATTCAAGGGATGGGGCTCACTCCACTGTATGACCGCAGTCCTCAAACGCGACCCCTTAGGAAGACTAAAAGTATATTCAATCTAATTGAAATCAATTTTTTACAGGATAATACAGATGGATCATCGCTCCATTCGATATTTCACGATACTATAGAATCCTTCGGAATTTTGTTCTATCGTGAATATGAATCCGTTTGCTACGGCAAAAAAGTCCCCGTCATGTCGCCTCTTTATATCATCCTCACTCTTTGGATACATCAAATAGAATTCCTCCACGTCTCCTGTCTTTAAATCCCAGGAATGAATCAGAGGATTCTTATCTTCATCTCGAGCATTAGTAACAACCCACAACTCGGACCAAGCATTATGAAAACCACAAATGTCAGGTATATAGAACGTTCCCAGGTTATTCTTTATCCTTTTATACTTTCGAGTGAAAGTCTTTATTAGTTTGCCTTTCTTTAAGTCAAAGCTGAAAAATCCATATTCACTAGTAATATTAACAATGAAGGTTTCCAAATCTATTAAGATGCAGAATGGATAATATATATAGCCTCCATCCTTGTTTTCCCATGTGTAAATCACTTCTTTATCTTTAAAGTCAGGGCTGAGGTGAACTAAGCAAAAAGTATATTTGGAGGAATCCACCTTTGGCTTCTTATCTCGTCGAGACTCTATTCTCTCAAGGACATAATAATTTAGGTCGGGTGTTACTATGAAATTGGCCGAGCCCTTTGTTGGCAATCTCTTTTCTTCCTGAAATTCCCCATGCTCATTGAACCACAATGCTTTATAGTCAGAGAAAGCGATTACTTTATTTTTAACAATGATAAAATCTCTAAGGCTACCTACATAGCCATCTGGCAGTTCTCCTGGCCCCTGCCCTTCTTTGATCATTTTGACCAGGAATTTCCCGTCAGGCCCAAATTTGAGAATGTGTGGCCTATCTTGGATGTAGATATTGCCATCATCGTCAAGCTTGATTGCTCGGGGCCTTCTGAAGAAGATTCCTTTTTCAGGGACATCTGAGAATCTCATTACTTCTTTGAGGCTGACTTTTCGGACTTCATTCTTACTTGACGGCCTATTCGGATCTTCTGCTGTATCTCGTGTGTATGAGAGTAGCGGTAAAAACAATATTATTAGGAAAAACACATGTCCTATAATAATAAGATTTATAATAATAAGATTTTGAGTCTTAAATTTCTTCACTATACCTCCCCTTTTATCATGTCAATCTTATCCGACATTTAAAAAGCTTGTCAATGAAAAAGCCCTGGCTTCCCTTTATTGAAAAAGGACGCTGAGTGGATGATGCCTGAGAATAGGAAAGATTGGAAGTATAAAAAGATACTGATAAATCATCACTCAATTTGATATTTCACGATATTATAGAACCCTTCGGGAGATTGCTCAATCATAAATATGAAGCCTTTGACTATAGTCATAGATCTACTATAATAGCGTCTATCTGAATCACTTTCTGGAAACCTTAAGTAGAATTCCTCCACATTTCCAGTTTCTAAATCATGAGCGCAAATCAAAGGAAACCCATCTTTATCCTTAGTCCAGGTCACTACCCATAATTCAGGCGACACATAATACATGGTCCGGATGGCAGGATAATATCCTTTCTTGCTTTTAGTGGAGAATTTCTCTCTCTTATACTTATGAGTAAAGGTTTTTAATTTCTTATCATTCTTTAGGTTAAGTGTAATAAATTCATATTCATCAGTTGTATTAACAACAAGAGTATCTGAATCTACCACTACATACTCTGGCCTTTTAGTGCGGGCCGGGTCATTCTTATCAGCCATCCCTTCCAGTGACCATGTATGTATTACTTCTTTATCCTTAAAGTCCGGGATTATTAGACATAAGAGAATAGAATATTTGAATGGGCCAACATTTGGCAGCTTATTCCTCGGGGGTATTTCTTCCTCCAAAATATAGTAATTAAGATTCGGGGTTACAAAATATTGTGGACCTCTGCCCATTGGAAGCTTTTTCTCCTTTTGAAATTCCCCCTTTTCGTTGAACCACATTATTTTATAAGGGTATCCAGAAAAAGCGATTACTTCATTCCCTACGAGAGCAAAGTTACTAAGGTTGCCTATAAAATCATCTACTAGCTCACCTGGCCCCTGGCCTTCTCCTATCAGCTTAATTAGGAATTTTCCGTCAGGTCCAAATTTGAGAATGTGTGGATTATCTTGGATATAGATATTGCCATTATCATCAAGCTTGATGTTGCTGGGCCTCTTGAAGTAGATTTCTTTTTCTGGGACATCTGAGAACCTCATTACTTCTTGGAGGTTAACTTTTCGGACTTCATTCTGGCTCGATTGCCAATTCGGATCTTCTGCTGTATCTCGTGTGTATGAGAGTAGCGGTAAAAACAATATTATTAGGAAAAACACATGTCCTATAATAAAAAGATTTATAATAATAAGATTTTGAGTCTTAAATTTCTTCACTATACCTCCCCTTTTTTCATGTCAATCATATCCGACATATAAAAAGCTTGTCAATGAAAAAGCCCTATAACGATTCCAAGCTTAGATTTAGATCGTAAAAATAGACTCTTCTTAGTTGCGGCCGAATGTGAAAGTGAGGAATGGCTCCTCGTCCGGTCTTCCAGGGGATATGTGGAGTTCAGGATTGTCTTTGAGAACCATAATCGTGCATCCGTAAGTTCCTCTGTTGTTAATGATCGTTTCCCGGTCACTGAATATTTCCTTTAGCAGACTGGCATCAATCCTGATGGAATTGTCTTTCAATATATTCTGTAAGGCTCTGAACCGGGGGCATTCATGCACATAATTCCGGGGAGTTTTATTTTTAGATTTTATGTACTCTAAAAATCTTTCTGAATAGGCATGATTGGCGAGAGGATGATTCGTGTGGTAAGTAAAATGAGCGTCTTTAAAAGGGACAAAAGAACTGACTTGAGTTGTGGAACATTCGAAACTTCCTACATTTTTGCTTCCCCCAATCATATAATTCTGGGGAGCCCCGTGTTTGACAGTTTGAATAAATTTAACGGCATCATCATAGGTTTTTCTCTGTAGGATTCCGCGGATGATGAATGCGACCGGCAAGCCATCAAGTGAATGCTCAAGTTGCTGAATGGCGTTGACGACGACGGCAATAGAGTGATTATTCAGACCGTTTGCACCTATCAAACCAGGTATTGTAAAAACGAATGCTTCCCAGTCTGTTTTTGGGTCTTTTATATGCAGGAGAGTCTGGAATCCGTGATAGAAGCGGGGGATATCCAAATTTTGAGCTACAAAGGAAGGGCTCTTTGTTTTTTGTACGCCAATCGTTGTGCAGTTGTTAGCCTGAATGTCTCCTCCGATAACCCACATTTCATCGATGAGCTGGAAAGCATACATGGTGTTCAATTCAACCTCAGCTCCTTTGGCTATTCCTTTGAGCTCCTCCCAGAGGTCCGGCGTCCAGCGCATAATGGCCTTTTGGAAATTGGTTCTCTTTAAGAATTTTTTGATAAACGTATCTGCATCGACTTTATATGACTGTTCTATGTCCGCTCTCCAGAGTTTTAGGAGTTCGTGAATTTCCTTTTTAAGGGCTTTGCCGTGTTCAAATCCTCTTTGGTACGGTTCACCTTCAAGAGTAACGATTCTCAGATTTCCTTTTTGGGTTAATCTGGAATTTTGACAGATTAAATGACCTGTGAAACAGAGAACAATCAAAAAAAGCATTGCCAATATTCCTGGTAATTTTTTCATTTTAAACACCTTTTATTCCGGAATTGTTAGACTGATCGATTCTCTTACATATTGTGTGAGTAAAATACACGGGAATGGAAGAAGCGACCTTGAAGATTTAGCCTTACCGAACCGCCCACCGAGGGAAGCCGATGAAATCGGCCGCCGGGTATGTTTGAGCACGTGAGGATCAATCTGATGAATAATGATGGAGTACGGATATCTGGTTGGAAGTGACAGGTCTTGAGTGCGGAGTTACGCAGGCGCCGAGGGAGACGGTAAGGGAATGGCGTTAAAAATCTGAAGAGAGCGCTTCCATTTCCGTGTATTTTACTCATTCAATAACACGCACAAAATATAAGAGAACCGACTGATCTAAATCAGCTTTTTTTTCCATAAGTAGTAAACCGGAATCCCGATCATTGTGATCCCTAACCCGGTCAAAGATTCCACCGGTCTTTTAATAATGGTATTGATCAATACACCTGATAGAGCCACGATGAAGATAGCCGGCACTACAGGATATCCCCAGGTTTTATACGGCCGGGGCAGGTCAGGATATTTTTTCCGAAGAGTGAAGACCGAAGCAGCGGCAGCAACCCAGAATAGAATCCCCACAAACATGGCAAAGGTGAAGAGCTGCTCGAACGTGCCGGTCAAAGCCAGCAGGCTGGCCCAGATGGCCTGGAGGAGTATGGCAAAAGCGGGAGTCTGAAAGCGTGGATGCACACTCCCTACTTTCTTGAAGAACAGCCTGTCTCTGGCCATGGCGTAATAGACACGCGGGCCGGCAAATATCGAGCCGTTGAGCGCTCCAAGGACAGAGACCAAGATCAAGCCAGAAATGAGACCTGCAGCTACCGTCCCATGTAGAGCGAAGGTTGCTTGTTCAGCTATCCTGACCACTCCCGACATTTCCTGCACAGGGAGCGCCAGAAAATAGACTACATTCGTGAGGACATACAGGATAGTGATCAGCATTGTTCCGAAGACTAAAGCAAACGTAAGATTCCGTTTGGGATTTTTGATTTCTCCAGCCACGTAGTTGATGTTGTTCCAGCCATCAAAGGCCCAGAAGACGGCGACAAAAGCGATTCCGAATCCGAAGAGGAGCTGACCAGAGTCTAAAGCGGATGGATTGAGGGAGAGGTCGATCGGGATTTTTTTTCCGATTATGACGCCGAGAATGACGAATGCCAGGATGGTGCCGATCTTTATCACGGTCAGGACGTTCTGGATAGATTTTCCAAAATTTACACCGATGTAGTTGAAGGCAGATAATATCACTATAATTGCGACAGCCACCAACTGTCCCGCTGACAAGCTGTATTCCAGATTTTTGCTGAATAGCCGGATGGGGACGGATAAGACAGTCTTTTGCGTGGATAAAGAGGGAAAAAAGTAGCCGAAGTACTCGGCAAATGCCACTCCCAGGGCAGCGATTGAACCGGACATGTTCACAAGGAACATCTTCCAGCCAAAGAGGAATCCATAGAGTGGTCCGTACGCTTCTCTCAAGTAGACGTACTGACCTCCCGATTCTGGCAGGGCTGCACCCAATTCCGCATACGTCAGAGCACCGGCCAGAACGAGTAAGCCCCCGACAATCCATGCCAGCAAAATCAGTGCAGCGGAAGGCACCTCTTTAGCCATAATTCCGGTGGTCAGGAAAATGCCGGATCCGATGACTATGCCCACCATCATCATCGTAGAATCGAACAACCCGAGCTTTCTGATTAAACCTTCAGGGGAATTTTTTGGGGAGACTTGCTTTATCATTCTTATCGATTAATTAACAAAAAGTTAAATTTCTATAATAAATATATTAAGAACTAGAATAAGAATAAATTTAAAAGCTCCTTCCCTATTTAAAATGTCTATCCTTTCTCACAAGCCCTGTTTGTTATTGGTGTACTTCGTAATGAGGGAGTATCGTAAATCTCTGTACATTTTAACGATTTTTTCCATGCGTTCGCGGGTGTAATCTGTCAGGAATTTCTTCGCTTGCATCTGATTTCTCTTGTAAAGCGCGAGTGCTTTGGCATCTATCGAAGACTGTTCCTTAAAAAAGCCGGCTTCCAGCGGATCGCGGACAGAGCGCAGGTCTTGTATGGCTTCCTGCCATTTCAGATAAAGCAGGTTGTCCACGAAATCGATCGCCCACCTGGCGGAATCCTCGCTGAATTTATCCGGGTCGTATGTTTTATACAGTGGCGAGATTTCCTGGACTCCGGCGTAAATAGGGGCATATGTGCTGACATGCTGATTATCCAGGTAAAACCAGTACACTCCACCTATGGGGGCCGGTAGCCAGCCTCTGAGCTGAGCGACCATCCCGTAGCCGCCCCTCGAAACCATGCGTCGCCAGGTGATATCCAGCAGCTCTCTCATATCTCTGGTCGGGAAAGGTGTGGCCAGAGGGCTCAACTTCATTCCGCCCCTTCCGTCCGGAACCAGCCAGTCTGTGTCCGCGGTCATGTCATAGATTGTGCCTTCGAAGACAGACCGCTGAAAAGCGATCACATCCTGCACAGAGAGCTTCTTTTCGGGCTTCACTGAAAAGGGATAATGCGATAATGATTCGAGGTGCTGATGGTAGGCGTTGTATCCGCTGAACGGTGTGGTGAGTTTTTTATTTGGCCATTCCTTAAAATGGGGCGCAAACGTGCTGTAAAAAAGCCAGAAGCGGTTTATCGCCCATTCCCGGGGAATTGGCGCGTAGACTTCCTGCCAGATAAAAGGCTTCCCGCTTTTCGGGTCATACCAGCCGTGTTCAATTGCCACCTGCATGTAATTCTCCGAGGCCATGTACTCATCGGGTTTAGTCAAGTCGATCTCCTTGATGATGCTCCAGTTAGGAACCACTGTGATGTGGTCATCCGGCACTCTTTGCGCAGCCCAGATAGCGCCCGGTTTCCCGCTCTCCGGGTCCCAATCAGGACCGACACTGAAGACTTCCAGAACCCAGGCTTCTTCTGTGTCGGCGATGCACAGGGCTTCGGATTCCGGGCCGCAGGAAGGGAGAAAGCCGTATTTTTCGATAAGAGATGTTATTAATTTGATCGCTTCTCGTGCGGTCTTACATCTCTGGAGAGCGAACAACTGCGCCTGTTCGATGGTCATGATCTGTTTTCCCCACCCATAATCGACTTTCAACTCGTCTCTCTGGCTGAGCGTGCTCTCACCGATGGCTAACTGGTGTTCATTCATCTGGGGATAACCCGTGTGGAAATAGGCGTATGTCTTTTCCACCTGAGGGATGTGACCGATGACCTTGCCGTATTCGTGGAGGGGCTTTTTCACATCCTGGAGGCCGTAATACACCGGGGCTTGTGTGCCTTTTTTAAAGGTTTGAGCCGGGACCACATGAACGCGGCATTCCGGGCAGCATCCGGTATGAGACGTGATCACTGAACCATCCACAGACGCGTCCTTTCCGACGATAATATCTGTGCAGGAATCCACAGGAAAATATTCACTTTCGTTCTTTTCAGGACCGGAAATGGCGAGAAACACAAAAAATAGACAACAAATCCCTGAAATGAAAAGCGATTTTGCAATCTTCATCTGATTTTCCTCCTTCGTGACATAATTTTATATAAAGTTATGGAGCTGTTTTTTCTTCCCGGGTCTCTCTTGTCTCTGTGACTCAAGACGGCTCTTCCCTACTCTGAGCTGATACACTTATAGCACAGTGAAAAATTTATTGTCAAAAATGGAAGCAAGCTCTCTTTCTTGTGGAATGCTCATAAAAATATAAGAATGATAATATTCCAAAGATCTTAGAATCCAGCAAAATCCAAATAACTCAATGTTCCAGCATTTCTGGATTGAAAAAGAAAGCTGAGCAAGTTAAAATCTTAGTAAAGGGGTGAAAATGAAAAAATCAGCTATACTCTTGATAACAGTATGTCTTTTGGTCATTGCTGCATCCAATCTGGCCAATTCTCAAGATGAGTTAAAAATCTGGAAAGAATTTGTGACAGCTTTGATGAATAATGAGATGACCTTGGAACGAATTCGACCTTTTGGATCGATTCCAAAAGAAACACTCATGGGATGGCTAAACTCAATAAAAGAAAAAGCATCGTTGAAAGAATTGGAAGCTGAACCAGAATACTTTCGGGTCGATAATAAAGCACATTTTATCCTTCCTTTAACTTATGAGGGGCCTCAAGTTGATTATTGCTTCACTTTTCTTACAGAAGGAGATAAATGGTATTTTCATCTATTAGAAGCAATATTTATCCGATTAGATGAAACTCCAGCTCCACCTACCTCAGAATTTCCGGACGTAACAGAGGGACAGAAAGCATGGGATCGTGAAGAATGGCGTGTGAGCAAGCAAGTGAGTCTGTTTAATTTCCTCTCTGAAGAGAAAGGAAAAGATTTTGCATTCAATTGGTTCCGTGATGGACGTGGATATTTTTCAGCCTCACAGGTAAGAGTTCCATTTGTAACGCCCAAAAAGGCTTTTATACTTTATCTATGCTGGGAACAAGCCAACCTAAGGGGAAACAATGTTACACTTGAAAAACTGAATGATGATGAGGCTTTTGTGCGAATGGAATTGATTTATTTTGCACTTTATAAAATGGCTTCTCACCTTAAAGAACAAATCTCTTATGAAGATTATCGCCGGATATTTGAGACCATCTGGCAAGACAGGGCAGAAAAAGCAGGCTGGAAATTAAAAATAACATACGAAGAAGAGTCATACAAAGGAGAGAAATGTTTTTTTCATTTTACAAAATAAGACGATAAGGAATTTGTATGACAATAATTAAGATTGATAAAGATAATACGATTAAAAAGGCCTTAGTCTCGTTTTTCATCGTCCCTCTTTGCCGGGCTCATATAGATACTACACCAGTTACTGCCTCGATTGTCTTAGAATTTAAGGTCATGGGCTCGCCTTCTTTCTCAAAATGCTTCTTGACACTCTCAGCTAACTCCTTTTTGTGCTCGGTCTTAAGAAGCTCTTTTCCCTCTGATCTTTCGAAATAATACTTCATTCCTGCAAAGGTCAGAATATACTCTTTGCAATCGGGACAGGTGACTAATACGTCGAGAGGACTATCAACTGTATCTTGTTCCTCTGCCTCACAACCGCAGAGATAGCACTTGATTTTTCTTATTTCCATATTTACCTCCCTTTTGATGATCTGTAATGATTTTAATTAAAAACATTTAAAAAAACAAGTATCCCTCGACTTTCATTCTTTTTTGCTTTTACCTGCTGACTGAATCTTAAGGGTTCTGTCAAGTCATTTAAGAATCTAACCGTAGAGTTCATCGTCTTGTCATTTAAAATCTAACCAGGGTTTGACAGCTCTGGTTAAAATCAAATATCCTGTTTTATTGGGAAAATGCTTTCAAGTTTATTCAAGAAACACCAAAGATTATCCGCGAAAGTAAAGCTCTGAATGAAGAGTATTCAACATCAAGGAGATTCGAATGAAAAAATATAATGTGAAACGGCTATTTATTTTGTTGATCATTTTTTCTGTTTTCGTATCAGGTTCACTGGACGCTGAGGGTTTTAACAAAGAAATATTCCAAAAGCGCAGGCAACGGCTAATGGAACAGATGGACGGAGGGATAACCGTTTTCCAGAGCACAGGAAACATGAGTGACTTTTACTATTTAACAGGATTGCATGACCAGAACGCGATTATCATCATCATCCCGGAGGAAAAAGAGAAATATATCATGTTCATCCAACCCACGAGTCCTTCACGTGAATTATGGACTGGAAAATGTCCTGGGCTGGAAGAGGCGAAAACGGTCTTCGGGGCGGATGCAGCCTATCCAATCAACGAGTTTGATAAATTGCTTTTCCGTTATCTCCAGGGAAAATCAAAAGTCTATGTGAGTTTCAGAGACAAAGAGCTGTATGATAAGCTCATCCCGATGATCCGCAGTCCTTACGGCAGCGAGCCGGTTCCAGTCGTGGACCCTCTCCCTTATATCCACGAAATGAGGCTTATTAAAGATACGGAAGAGATTAGACTTATGAAGAAAGCCGCTGAAATCACTTCTGAAGCCCTGGTGGAAGTGATGAAAGCCGTTGAACCAGGTATGTTCGAATACGAGGTCGAAGCGATAATCGAATACATCTTCAGAAAAAGCGGAGCGGAAAGGCCTGGATTTCCATCG
>Ga0209636_10000156_pt1 | contig 56725 bp, 37 predicted proteins | sample DeeMarSWOR152_54_FD_187464 | JGI IMG/M metagenome (GOLD analysis project Ga0209636, IMG submission 187464) | Marine sediment microbial communities from White Oak River estuary, North Carolina - WOR-1-52-54 (SPAdes) (version 2) | ecosystem: Environmental > Aquatic > Marine > Intertidal zone >...
GATTTCATCAAAAGTACAGAATCTTCTTGCGAAAACCTTAAATAGTCAGGGGGATATACACATACATGAAAGAGAAGGATAAGCGCATCATCGAGATATTGAGGGAGGACTCTCGGACGCCTGTGATTGCTATTTCCAAGAAAACTGGTATTCCAGATACGACTATTCACTTTCGATTGAAGAAGATACGAGAATATGTGGAACGGTTTACCCTTTCTGTGAACCACGAGAAACTGGGATATACCTTGTACATGTTGGAGGTGGAGCCAGAGCGGTATGCCCTCGATTTCATTACAGAAAAGAATGTAGAATCTGTTATCAATAATTTAAAAAAGGTGGAAGGGATCCTGTTTGTAGGTCAATTTAACGGTACAATAGTGGCGTTCTATCGTTCCAAAGAGAGGCCAAACCTTGAGATACCAGGAGCATCTATAAGACGGATTTTGCCCATAAAGAGAAAATGGGGCAACTTTGCTGAATATTAAAGAACTAGATCTGGTCTGTTAGATGACGAGAACCTCTTCACGGTATGAGACGGAGGACATCAAGGCCAGAAGAAAAGATGAGGAATAGCATGGCCAGAAGAAAGCACACGAATACTGCAGTTAAATAGATTCCCCAAATAACCCACAAAGAATAAGTAGAAAGCAATTTTATATTCATTTCTCGAATTTTTTGTACCCAAGTTTCCCTTATTATGAGTCCAAGGGCGTAAAGAGCAACGCTGGAAAGAAAGAGAGCCAGAGAGAGGAAAAACAGATCAGGCCGTAAATTGTAAGGGGCAAATATTTTAGCAAGAGATGTTCGGGCAAAATATGAACCGGCAAAGAGCAGAAGCGGAATGCACATATATGCACATATGAATTCTAAAGGCGGTTTGAACTTTTCTCTGCAAAATATCCTGCGGACAACAAAGAGTATTTCAATATAAGCGAACGCGTAGAATATGGTTACAGCAAAGATCAAGATCGTGGATAACAGATCCTTGGATTCAAACATGGTCTATTCTCCTGAATTATGTAGTGGGTCCGTCGAGATTTGAACTCGAGACCTCCCGGTTATCAGCCGGACGCTCTAACCAACCTAAGCCACGGACCCGTATACTCGTGTGGTCATTCTTTTACAACTCCCCTATTTAAGGTTTTTCCCTCTACGGGTGATGGGACACAACTATATTGATGTCCCTCACTTCAACGAGAGTTCCTTTTATTCTTCTCTTCTTCAGTTCTTGGCCTGATTTTTTCGTGTGTCTATGACGTGTCTTTCTCAATTGCATAGTGGTTTTATTCTGATGAAGATCAGCATAGGTAGCCCAGCTGTCCTAGCTGTCAATTTCGGATGCTTATCTGTTGGCTTCACCCATCAATTCAACAATGATTTGAAGACAGAATTGTTACACGTGTAACAGTGGACACCCACTCAACGAAAAAACCCAACCCAACTATCCTTGGAATAAGTATACAAGTAAGAGAGCACGAATCAAGTATGTGGCCTTCACACGCCCAGACAAAGTATATATCTGGAGGAGCAATAGGTGCACAGAACTGGGATGTCTAACACCCGGCAGCTCGTAAATAGGTGTGTCTATGAATGAACCCACAACCCCCCCCAATAGGCTAATCCATGAAAAGAGCCCCTATCTCTTGCAGCATGCGTACAATCCTGTTGACTGGTATCCCTGGGGAGAAGAAGCTTTCAAAAAAGCTCAAAAAGAGGATAAACCTGTATTTTTGTCCATCGGGTATTCCACCTGCCACTGGTGTCACGTCATGGAGAAAGAATCCTTCGAAGATTCTGAGGTGGCTGGTCTATTGAGCAACACCTTTGTGTGCATAAAAGTTGACCGTGAGGAGAGACCAGACATAGACAGTGTATACATGAGGGTGTGCCAGATGATGACAGGACGAGGCGGGTGGCCATTAACCATTGTGTTGACCCCAGATAAGAAACCTTTTTTTGCTGCCACCTACATTCCTAAAGAGAGTCGGTTTGGCATGACGGGGTTGGTCGATCTCATACCACGAATTAAAGAGGTATGGATGAACCAGAGAGAAGAAGTTCTGGATTCTGCTGACAATATCGTCTCGGCCCTCCAGGCTACAGAAGTTCCAGAAGGCGAAAAACTGGGTGAACCTGTACTGGAATCTGCGTATAAAGGATTTATGCGGGCTTTTGATGAGTTATACGGCGGGTTTGGCACTGTTCCTAAATTTCCCACACCGCACAACATTCTCTTTTTGCTTAGGTACTGCAGAAGATTCAATGAAGAAAAAGCCCTTGAAATGGTGGAAAAAACACTGAATGCCATGAGAAAGGGGGGCATCTGGGATCATGTAGGGTTTGGATTTCACCGGTATTCCACAGATCAATACTGGTTAGTACCTCACTTTGAGAAAATGCTGTACGACCAGGCGCTGCTGGCTCTGGCGTACACGGAAGCATATCAGGTGACTGACAATTGCGAGTACAGAAAAACTGCAGAACACATCTTTGAGTACGTGTTGCGGGATATGATGTCGCCTGAAGGTGGGTTCTATTCTGCAGAAGATGCTGACAGTGAAGGTGTAGAGGGAAAGTTCTATACCTGGTCAGAAGAAGAGGTTTTAGCTGCTGTAGGTCAAAAAGTGGCAAAGATCTTTAATGTAACAGGGAAAGGTAACTTTTCAGAACCTGGTGGCACTGTAACGGGAAAAAATATTTTACATATTAAAAAACCGTTAGCTGCCCTCGCAGAAGACATGCATATTTCCTCAGAAGAATTAAATAGTAAAATAGAAAAAGCAAGGAAAATCCTCTTCGAAATCAGAGAAAAGAGAGTTCACCCGGGTAAGGACGATAAGGTTTTAACAGACTGGAATGGATTAATGATTGCAGCATTATCCAGGGGAGCCCAAATTCTTGGAAATGACACGTACAAGAATGCAGCTCAAAAAGCAGCAGATTTCATCATTGGGAACATGATGGACTCTCGTTTGTACCACCGATATCGTGATGGGGACATTGCTGTACCAGGGTTCTTAGATGATTATGCATTCTTTGTATGGGGATTGATAGAGTTGTACGAAACCACCTTTAACGTGAAATACGTGAAAACTGCAGTAACATTAACAGAGTACATGGTAACTCACTTTTGGGATGATGAGGGTGGGTTTTATCAGACCTCGGATGTCAGTGAGAGCATTTTAGTTCGCCAGAAGCAGTCCTATGATGGGGCTTCACCTTCCGGAAATTCGGTAGCTGCACTGAATTTGTTGCGGTTAGCCGGTATGACGGGAGATACTGATTTGGAAGAGAAAGCATCACAGATAGTATGTGCCTTCTCTAATGAGGTGAACCAGCTGCCCACTTCTCACGCGTTTCTGTTGACAGCGCTGGACTTTGCTGTAGGACCCTCTTTTGAAGTTGCAGTAGTTGGTGACTTACATGCTGAAGATACACAAGAGATGGTCAAAGCTTTGAGAAAACAATTTATTCCTAACAAGGTGACTGTATTCCGTCCTGATGAAGAACCGGGTGAGATAACTTCTTTGGCTCCATTCACTAAAGATCTAACCACCATAAACGGTAAGGCCACTGCATACGTGTGCCGCAACTACATATGTAACCTTCCCACAACGGATGTACAAGAAATGCTTGAACAGCTTCATGAGCATGATGAGCTTTAGAAATAAACCCAACAACCTAAAAAATTCAGAAAAGAACAACACTTACTTCACTCAGGTATACCTTTTACGCTATGGAAAGAGTGTTCCCCTCCCTTTTGATAAACCCTTCTTTTTCTAATTGTGTAAGATTTTTCTCTACTCTTTCAGGATCAACCTGAAGGGTTTGAATAAGTTCACATTCAGTGTATGGCTTTTCAATCAAAACCGTTAAAATCTTCCCTCGGATTTGTCTGTTGCTTCCCTGGAAAGGCGTCTGTTTGTGGTAGTTAAAACTTTTTTTGTTTACATTTTTGTACCTTTTTTTGAGCATGACCCCATAATCCATGAGGGCGTAATACCACTCACGAGGGTTTGTGTAATCAAGAGTCTTCTCAACCACTGAAAGGATTTCTTTATCTTTGATGTTACTTTTACCCTGAAAGAAAAAGTGGATGTAGACTGTTCTAATATTGGTTTCAATAAATACTGCAGGTTCATTAAAGGCGAAGGCAGTAATTGCACCAGCTGTGGCTTTCCCAATGCCGGGAAAGGTCTGCAGCACCTCAAAATCTGAAGGGAGTACGCCATGATACTGGGTAACGATGATTTCAGCCGTTCTTTTCAGGTTCATGGCGCGTCTGTTGTAACCAAGGCCGTGCCATACCTCAAGAATTTTCTGAAGAGGGGCACGAGCCAACGAACAAAAATCTGGGAACGTTGTTATAAACTGGTGATATTTTTGCACAACCCGTTCTGTCTGAGTCTGCTGGAGCATAGCCTCTGAGACCAAAATGTGGTACGGGTTGGTGGTTTCTCTCCATGGAAAGGTGCGGCCATACTCTCTGTAGTAGCTGTACACCATTTTTTGAAAACGGGCAATGATATCTGGAGTGAATTTTTTTATTTTCTGAAAGGAAAGTTCGTCAGTTCTCGAGTCCTTTAGGTGATTTTCTACATTTGTCGTCATACATCAATAAGAACATTTTACACTATAAAAACTTTTAGAAGTTGAACAAGTTGGAGCGTTCTTGTACTTTTTGTGGTAAATTTAATCTATTTTTACTGTAGACTACAAAGAAAAAGAGTGTCTTTCTTATGTTCCCATTGAACTGCAGCGTCCGCCATGAAGTTATAATGTGATGAGGAACCCAACCTTAACAATTTCATTGGTGAAAAGCGTTAGATCAGAGTTCAAATGATGAGAAAAATCCGAAACCTATTTGAAGGCTAATACTCTTTTCTGCACATGTCTTTGCAGAGTCCCTGGTCTGGAAGAGTTCTTTGGCAGGGAAAGCCGCACTTTCGCACAACGTTGGTCTATAATGCAGCATTTTGGCTGATGTACTACCTCATATTTACAATAGTTTTTTTCGTATATGATGGGTTTTTCCATCCAGATAGAGTTATCTATACACTGGCTGCAGGCCTAACACTTGTTCCTTTTCTTATAGTAGTGGTGGTTGCATTATCTTACTTACATCTTCGTCACTACTACGTGGTCACATCAACCCACATCTACACAAAAGGAGGGAAAACCTGGGAGAGCTGCCCCTTAGAGAGAGTTCTCTCCATTGACGTGAAAAAAGCCCTTTTTGTACAGCAGCTTGGAACATATCTGGATATTCGCATTGATTTTCCCGGTTCAGAAGAACAGACTCGCACTGTTACGAAAAGCATTCAATTTCAGCATCTTGAATCTCCCTATACAGTTAAAGAGATCATTGAGAAAGCAGTGAAAGCAGTGAAAATGCAGATACCCCCACAGAAGCCCTGGTCTGAACATGTCCTCTGGAAAGGGAAGCCGCACTTTCTCAAGGCGATGGTCAGTTCTGTAGTTTTTGTGATGGTGAGTATTATGATAGTTTTAGCAGTCTTCATTGCATCTGATTGGTTGCGTGGCTCAGGCGTTTTTATTTTGGGCAGAACCATTTTGAACTTTCTCATTTTGATGCTCGTTTCTCTTCTTGCAATACTGGGAGCACTGGGTTCGACTATCTATCTCCAACACTTGTATGTGGTGACGCCCACTCACCTCCACGTGAGAAAGAAGTCATTCTGGGATATGAAGAAAGGATCAGCCTGGGAGAGCTACCCCCTCGAAAAGGTCCTCTCTGTTGATGTCAGGAAATGCTTTTTTGTGCCACAGCTTGGGTTGTGCCTGGATATTTGTGTTGATCTTTCTGGTTCAGAATCCCCGACTCATCCTCTGAAATGTGTTCGATTAGAATACGTTGAATCCCCCTATACAGTTAAGAAGATTATTGAAAAAGCAGTGAAAGCAGAGAAAAATTCGTTTAATCAGTAGTAGTTTCACATCCATGCTGATCTGTGTATAAACCCGGGATTGTTAATTTTCCAAGTACCAAAGATCTTCAATTTCTTTAAATATTGTAATATTCCTAGAGTGGCTGATAAAGCCCAACAATTTGTTACACGTGTAACATATTGAGAGAACCACCAAGATTTGAATAAGTGCCTAGTCTGTGATGAAGAGGCATGAGCTTGTATACTGGATGTTCTTGTACACATGTAAAAAGTGAAGATGTAATCATGGGGCACCGAGGACTGAATGAAGATGTCAGAAAAGAGAAACCTTACTCAACTACTGAGGGAGAGCGTGAGAACTGGAAAAAATATGGCAAAGAGCATCCAGCTGATATGGTAGAAGCTGCAAAGGAGAAATAATTAAAAAAGGAAAGAAAAAAGATATTTCGTTCATAGGGAATCTGTTGGAGGGAGAAGTTGTGTTGCCTCATATAGATGGCAATCTCCTCCATAACCTTTAACGAGGTTAAAGACTTCTGTAGCCAGGGCTCGATCAAGGGTATAAAATACACTGTATGTGGAAAACTTGTTTGTGAAATGCTTGTATCGTTTTCTTAGCTCCCGCAATTCTCTGTAGAATTTAACTCTCTGTGATGCTGGTTCTTTTGGAATGTCATAATCAACCAAATACTTAGGCTTTGGCTCTGGACTTGCTGGGTAGTCAACATCAATTATACACACTACTACCACCTCATGTTACACGTGTAACAGAGATTTATAAAAGTTTGGTTTGCAGTGATTGAGACAAACGTGAACGGTCACTGCAGTTCTTCAAAAGGTTAACACGGGTTGACAGATTTTCTGATTCACTAATAGTATTTAATGTTGAAGAAAAACGTTTGAATTCAATTTGCAGCATTTCTCTGGATTGTTCTTAGTCATCTGGACATCTTCAATCGTGAATCAGAAGGTTTAAATATCTTCTAAGAATTAAACAAATGCCCATCAAAAAGGTTTCTGAGAGAGGAAAAAGTGACACGAACCACAAACCTGAGGCTGAACCTATGATCTGGCAGCAAACACCCTACACGATCCCCCTCGCAGGGGTAACAATTCTCTCTGTTGCGTTAGGGATTTATATTTGGTTTCACTACCGCTCCCCTTTGGGGAGAACGGGATCAGTGACCATACTGGCCAGTACTGAATGGATTCTGACTTCTGCGCTGACATTAGCAGGGGGTGATCTTTACACTAAGCTGTTCTGGAGACGAATGCAGTTTCCAGGTATTGTAGTATTACCAGTGGCGTGGTTCACCTTTGCAGTCTTGTACACTGGTCGCGAGAAGTGGCTGAACCGTCGCACCTTGACAGGTTATCTCTCATACCTGTGATTACTTTGGTGCTGGCCTTCACCAATGAAAAGCACAACCTCATCTGGAGTAGCTCTGCAATGAATACGACTGGTCCCTTTGTGGTAGTAGATGCGACATTTGGTGTGTGGCTGTGGGTCTTTATGGGCTATGCGTACGTATTGTTTCTCTTGGGTGCCTTCCTGTTTTTAGTCCAGATAGTTACGTGCTCTCGCCCCCGCTACCGTCGTCAAACCAGTATCCTGCTGTTTGGCACAACGGTTCCCTGGATAGCGAGTGCTCTCGCTTTATTTGGCTTGAACCCCTTTCCGGGCCTTGATTTGACATTGGTAGCTTTAACCATGACCAATTTGATTGTTGCATTTAATATCCTTTACTTCAGGCTGGGAGATGTTATACCTTTGGCACGTGAGGTTATCATTGAAAGCATGAGCGATGGCGTTATCGTTTTGGATATGAAGAATTGTATTGTGGATTTAAATCCGTCAGCTCGACAGTTGATGGGCAGTAATACCGAATTCATTGGAAAACCAGTGGGAGAAGTGTGGCCTGAGTGGTTCAGTGTTATGGGGCTCGGTGATATAACTGAAGGCAAGGAAATTGTGCTGGATGAGGGGCAGCGCATCTGTGATGTGAGCATCTCTCCTCTGATCGACTGGCGCGATCGCATTGTAAGCAAAGTGGTTGTTTTGCGTGATGTCACTGACAGAAAGAGGAGTGAGAAGATAAAACAATCATTGAAAGAGAAAGAAATCCTTCTCCAGGAAATACACCACAGGGTGAAGAATAATATTCAGGTTATTTGCAGTTTGTTAAACCTTCAATCCCGGCACATCAAAGACAAAAAATATGCTGAGATGCTCAAAGAGAGCCAGGACCGCATAAAATCCATGGGGTTAATCCATGAGAAGTTATACAAATCTGAAAGCTTGGCACAAATCGATTTCAGCGAGTACATCAAGGATTTAGCACAGAGCTTGTTTCGATCCTATGGGGCGAGTGCCAGTAATATTGCATTGAAGATAGAAGGTAACGTTTGTCTGGGAATTGATACTGCTATCCCGTGCGGATTGCTCATTAACGAACTGGTTTCCAATAGTTTGAAACATGCCTTCCCTGACAGAAAAGGTGAAATTACAATAGCCTTTCGTTCTGATAATAGATGTATTGAGTTGATAGTCAGTGATAATGGTGTGGGCATACCAGATGATATAGATTTTAGAACGACAGAATCTCTGGGGTTACACTTGGTTACCATATTGGCAGAAGATCAGCTCGGCGGTGAAATCACCTTGAATAGAAGTGCGGGAACAGCATTTCATATCACTTTTGAGGTGAAATAATGGCAATTTGTTCCCTTAAAATAAAAAAAAGAAATTTGACTATTTGATAATCCGCAACAGCACTATAAATCTGTTCTGGATTCTTATTAGTTCTTTTCTCACGTCAATAGCATATCTTTCGTCTTGAAGTCTCATGAGGACATTTTTGTCGGGAAAATTAAACTGACACATCGCTCTATTTTGCCCACAGAAGCTGAGTCATATCTTTTTTCTTGGTTCAGGTTTGCACAAAATGAGCAAGCCCAAAATCTAAGAAGAATAAGAATAAGGAGGATGAAAGCTGTGGGCTGCCTCTGGGGTAAACGCTTCAGAGTTATTACTCTCCTACAGCTCGAACCAAGCAAAATGGATTCGTGAAAACGATTAAGCGAACCCATTCTCTCCGAAGCGATACGTTTCACATAGGCTTCTCTGCACACAGAAGCTAATGCAGGGAGTGCAACCAGAATTCCACAGAAAAAGGAAATAAGAATCAACTTCATTCTGTAGTCAAAGAGTACTGGAGTGACAGGTGAAAGGAGGTTAAACCCATAAATATCAGCGTTACCATTTCTCTCATCTGTCCAGACCACAATGTTCCCGTAGAGTGCTGGGCAGTACTGGTCATGTGAATCGGTGGTGATCTGAAATTCTTGATCTGTTCTCAAGTTGAACCCGTAGATATCCCAGTTGCAGTTCCTATAGTCAGTCCATAAAGCAATATCTTCATGAACTGCCAGTCTTATTCCTTTATAAGTTTCTGGTTCACACAGATAGAAGAAATCTCTGAATATTCGAAATTTTCTTGATTCAGAAAGGCTGTAACTATCAATAATGACTCTTCCATCTAAGGTCCACTCTCCCCAGACTATGATATCCCTCTATCTCCTACGAGACATCTCGTTGCATTCTATTCAGCTCTCCATGATCTGCAGTACGCATGTGTTTAATAGCTCTTGCTGAATACACAATAGCTGTGACTAACGAGTGAAATAAAATGAAAAACAAGGAATATAGAGGATATCCCAACAGAATACTGATAAAGATTGGAATGTTATAGAGGTTTCTTCTCCCTGCTACTCTCCTGAACATTCTTTCAAAATTTCCGCTGTCATCTAAGCTCCTGTCCATTGCCCTCCTAAATTGATCGTAGACATGCCTGTAGAACGCCACAAAAAGAATCATGAATATACAGAGGATCAGTGGTGTGGCATCGTTTGTAGATCTAAATAGATATAATGATAGGGCTATAAACCATGAAAATTCAAACAATAAATCAAAAGAATGCTCTAAAGAACCAAGTTTGGTAGCATGCAATTTCACCCTTGCTAATTTACCATCTATACCGTCGAGGACACCAACAACAAATGTCAAGAGTGAAGCAGGAAGGAGATACCCAAAGAAAAACAAGCCAGTAACTGTGTAAGCAAGCAGATTCACTATAATAGTTATCTGATTTGGCGTTATCCTAAAATGAGATACATAACCTACTAACTTGTTTTCTATTGGTTTATGGACGTAATGTGCTAAAAGATCAGATGCTCCCTTACTCGAACTCTCAATTATGGTATCTTTGGCCCTTCTAAGATCATCTTCCGTTCTAATATGAATCCACCACAGATTAATACTCTTACGCATTTTGGAAACATAGCTTTGAATCTCAGTAATATCAAAAACTTCAGCATCACTGTTTTTGGCAGCTTCAGCAACAAGACCTGTAAATTCCTGATTACCTTTTCTTGTTGCCTCTTTTATGTAAGAAAATATTTTTGGTGTGCACAAGAAGATGCCAGTACTCACACAGTTTGCATTTTGTATATTCTCACCCATATCTACGATTTTTCCATTTTTTTCCAAAACTCTTGTATCTCCTAGCAGTGGTTCTCTTCTATCAACGACAAGAACAACTGAGTTTTTTGTGCTGTAACCAACGAGTTCTTTTAAAATGCGTTCATCGACAATGCAGTCTGACATTAACAGAATGAAGTTCTCATTTAACAATTCTTTGACTCTTAAAACAGAGAATCCATCTCCTTTCTTCTGTTCACTATCTTCAATGTACTTTATTTTTACTTTGTATTTATCTCCATCTCTCAAATGTGTCTTAATCTTGTCTCCATCATAACCGGTTACAATCATAAATTCAGCAATGCCTGCCCCTTTGGCAGTCAATAGTGTTCTTTCAATTAAGGATAACCCTACAAGCTGAGTTAGTGATTTTGGTTCATCTTCACATAATCTGTTCTCTTCTCCATCAGCAATTACCAAGGCTTTCATATTCATCTCTCCTATTTTTTGTGAACAACCTTAGATCCCACATGCAAGTCAAACCCAGAGCTCTCCTCTACCCATATACAGTGGTTATATCATTCCTAGTATGATCAATTCCTGATAGCATTCTATCTTTCTTCTTTTCAAAGGATTCCAATAATCTTTCTGCTGTACAAAGATTTTCTGGAGTATCTATATCCATCCAGAAGACACCTGTTACATCTGCACCCTTAATCTGTTTCTTAGCACACAGAATCTTCACTCCATCGGTAAGCTTATCTTTCCCGTGAGACAAAGCTGTTCTTATTGCTCCAAAGACAGTTGGAGAACACAAAAAAGCTCCACAGTCAACAGCATTGTAGGTGCGGATCGTCTTACCAATGTCCTCAATTATTCCATTTTTTACCAAAACTTTGGTGGCGTCTTCCATATCTATATTTTTTAGGTTCTTATCTATACAAAGAGTGCATTTATCTTTTTCCAGTTTTTTACTTAATAATATTTTCAACATTTTGGGATCAAACACATGGTCTGCCATCAAGAGTATGAAGTTCTCTTTTCCCACCACTTGTTCAGCTTTTAGAACAGAAATACCATTTTCTCTTCTCCATTCTGAATTGTGCACGTACTGAATAGTAACACCGCATTTTCCTCTGTCTCCAAGGTTCTTCTTTAACACTTCTGCTTTGTATCCTGTGACAACAACAAATTCTCTAACTCCTATCTTTTTCGCAGATAAGATAACTCTCTCAATCAACGGAAGTCCAAAGAGGTAAGTGAGAGGCTTTGGTTTTTCCGAATTCAATCTAGATCCCTTTCCTGCGGCAATAATTACAGCTTTCATTCTTTTTCCTCCTACTCCTACTTACTATTAAAACTTCAAAGCAACGAGTCAGCTTCTCAAAGCTCAGTGCTTCAGCTTAACCACAGTGGTTCTTCGACCCTTTTTTCCTCTTCCGTGCGCTTTTTCAGCCAAATTGTGTCTGTTTAAAAGTTCGACTGCTTTAGAGACTGCAGCTTCTGTGGTGCCAATTTCCTGTGCAATCTCTGTAATGGTTCTTCCTTTTTTCTTTTTTTCCAAATATATCAAGATCAACAGAGCTGTTGGCCGCTTCTTCACCGGTTCAGGCAAGTTTTCTGCCTTCACAGTCTCACCATGGGTAAACGTTCATTATGTAATAAATGGAATATTATATAAAGTTTTTGGTACCATTAGGCGTCATATCCGCACCAGCACTATAAACCTGTTCTGGATTCTTATTAGTTTTTTTCTCATGTCGAGAGCATATCTTTCGTCTTGAAGTCTCATGAGGACATTTTTGTCGGGAAAATTAAACTGACACCTCGCCTTATTTTGCCCACAGAAGTTTAGTCATATCTTTTTTCTTGGTTCGGGTTTGCACAAAAGAAGCAAGCCCAAAATCTAAGAAGAATAAGAATAAGGAGGATGAGAGCTGTAGACTGTCTCGGGGGTAAACCGTTCAGAGCTATTACTCTCCTACAGCTCGCACCAGCATGGATTCGTGAAAACGATTAAGCGAACCCTAAATACGAGCAAGAAAAATGAATCCAATGGAGGCGAATAAAAATGAATAGTGAAAGGTTTGAAGGAAAAGGGGGTTCACTCCAAGAAATGCAGATCGGGACTGGCTTGCTGTCTTTATTGTAGGTATTCTTTTTAACGCTCTGGGGCTGATAATTGTCTATATTCTTAAAAGGCTCATAGAAGAAATTATAGGGGAAAAAGTAAAAGATGTTCAGCTCTTCTTCCCAATAGAGATACCTGTTATTCCTGGTATACCAATGGAGGCAAGGCTTACAGAAATTGAGGTATTCAACGACAGAACCACCAGTAGGCTCATTGTTCGAGGAACTTTCATCGCAAAGAAAATATAGAAGTAATCGACAGCCCAAGGAGCTACTTCATAGCACGTTCAAGGACATCACAAGGGCACACTCGCCAATTGTGGGGAAATGCAAAATGCGATGTAAATCTGCCCAGAAATTGTTTCCTGAACCACCGCAATACGCACATATACATCTCTGAATCTCTATTAATATCTAAAACTCTAGAGAATAACTAGAAAAATGTTACACGTGTAACAAAGGTGAGAAAAGCATCCAAAGATTTGACAACCTTTATTAACCCCCGCACCAAAAAAAGAGGGATACTATACAATCCTTCACTGATATTTATGCACACAAAAAAAGGAAGATGAGATGACACACTATGCTGTTAGAGAATGTGTCATCCGGAGGAAATACCATGTTAAGAGCACTATGCCAGTCAGTGGTTACTCCCCGTTCGTTTCTGGAGAACCCAGAAGGATATCGGATTGTACAGTATGGATGGTTATTCATCATTGCGAGATGGTTGGCCAATTCATTCATATTTTCGTTCCGTGATTATTACGGCTTCTGGAAGCCCTTTGCGCCTCCACCCTTTGGGTTAAATGTGGATACGTATGCTTTTGTGCAAAAGTACTTCTCTGTGGTATTTGGTGTGGGGTTGATGGTGGCCATAAGTGTGGGATTATCAGGGTATTTGCGGATGATAGAAAAGGGTGTACCTGTGGTTGACATCTTGAACATTTTAGGGATTACCTTCTTTCTGCCGTGGGTTGTCGTTCAGGTCATTGATTTTGCGGTAGTGTACACTGTTGGCTGGGTTGGCATTGTGGTCATTCCTGTACATGCTGGTATACTGGTATGGGAAAGTGCTGCTGCTACAGAAGTCATATCGGGGACTTGTAACCTGAAATTAATAGAAAAAGTCATAAGTACTGCTGTAATAATGGTGATATGGATTTTGCTATGCACAGTGCTGTGGAGATAGAGTTACCTGTGGACATTACAGGATTACGTAGAGTGACTACACATAGGAACATTCTCGTGGATTGGCTTCACAGTCTTCAGATACACGGACCTTTTGAGAAGGAGCAAACCAGGGGTTTATGAAAATGAGGAGAAAGCAATGAAAGCGAAGTATCTAATCTATGTGGATGTCCTGAAATCCAAGAAATTGGCAGGAAAAATAGCAGAAGAAACAGGGCTTAATACGGATGTGAGTAGAGAAACCTACCTGTTGAATCCTCTGGAAGAGAAAATAGAAAAGATAAAGAAAAAAAGAATTCAGGTATCTAAAGGAAGTGAAAATGGATCTGAAAACTATATATTGACGGTTAATACTCTTCAAGAAATATTCGAGACTGTAGGAGAACTTACAACAATTGCAATTCCATACAAAAGGTACGGGTACATCCCTTTGGAGATTGTGCTGGATGTACGAGAAACTGATGAAGATGTCCGCATCCACACAGACCCTGCAGCCAGGAAGGGAATAATTAACTCTTTACATGACATCATTAATTTGTATCGCACTTATGAAAAGGATGAAGACCTAAAAGGATTTATCCTTCTCACAGAACCTTTCTTTAACGATTTAGAGCCCTCAGATAAAAAGTGCTGTAACCAAGTTCATGGAGAACCCTTCTTTGTCGCAGATGTAGAGAAAATTCACCAAAGATGTAAAACCTTTGAATTCTTGGAGAAAATAGGGTATGCAGGCAGTAAGTTATATGGACGAATCGATGAGGTTTACATTCCTCCTGTAGAGTATGAAGACATAAAGGAGACGCTCCACAATAAGAGAATCATCTTCATCACCGGTACCCAAGAGTACGGGAAGACATACACTGCTGTGAGGCTCATGTGGGAGTATTACACTAAAGGATATGCCCCAAAATGGATCAAAGGAGAAGCGGAAAAAGAGAGGATTACTGTAAGAAAAAAGCTAGAAAATATAGAAACAGAGTTAAAACCCGACTGCATCATCTACTTTGAAGACCCCTTCGGGAAGATAAGATATGAAAGAAGTGAAGAATTAGAAAAAGATATGGGTACCATCATCGATAAGGTCAAAAAAGCCAGAAACGTGCATGTCATCATAACCTCAGGAGAAGAAGTCTTTAAAGAGTTTAGAGAAGAACAGTTATCCAAAGAGGACATTAAAACCCTTGAAAAGAAGTTAAACCTAAAAAGGCCCTCTTACGATTACGAAAGAAGAAAGGATATCCTTGTAAAATGGGCTGAAAATGAGGATTGTACATGGCTTAAAGATGAGAAGTCGAAGAATTCAGTCTTAAAAAGTATAGAAGACGAGAAAAATTTACCCACGCCCTTGAAAATGAGAGATTTCGCCAGAACTACAGTGAATGTGAGTGCAAAGCCCCAACTGGAGAAAACTATAAGAGAAAAATCAGAAGAGACAGCAATGGCGTTCTCAAGAGAAATAAAAAACATGGCCGATGATAAAATATTATTCCTGTCATTTCTGTTTACTTCAAATGATTTTAAAATCAATTTTGTCAAAAAAATGTACAAAAAGTTGGTGAAAGAGCTCGATTTAAGAGCATGGAAATTTGAGAAAGTTTTTGATTGGTTTAAAGAAGACAAAGTTACGGTAAGCCACGGTCGTATAGAGTTTTCCCATCCTTCCTATGGCGAGGCTTTAACGTATTTACTTGTTGAAGATGGGCATTTAACCACAATAAATGAGATGGTGAGTACTGTTCTGGTAACGCTTTCTGAAGAGGATGAGTATGCGGGGGATGTTGCATCAACTATAGCACGAAACTTTGGTGATTTGCCAGGTCCTGTGCGGAATATTTTGGTTAACCTCTGCGAAAATGACAAGACTGCAGGCGTTGTTGCACCAGCAGTAACACGGAATTTTGATCATCTCCCCGATACTATAGGGAGTGAATTAGTGTTGAGACTTTTTGAGAAAGAGAAAGCTGCAGTTTACATTGCCCAGTTTATAGCAGAACATTTTGATAGGCTTCCTGGTACGGTAAAGGATACACTGCTGTTGAGACTTTTTGAGAAAGAGAAAGCTGCAGAGCGTATCGCTCAATTTATAAAGGAAAATTTCACGTATATTCCCGAAAGGATCAGAGACGAGTTGCTGTTGCACCTCTCTGAACGGGATGAAACTGCTCAAGATGTTGCACGGCTCATCGCATACAACTTCCGTGAGTTCTCGCACCATATACGGAATAAAGTGCTGTTAACCCTTGCTGAAAAAGAGGGGATTGCCTGGTTTATCGCACAGGTTCTCACTGAAGATTTTAATAATTTGCCTGATGACGTGAGAAATAGGTTACTGGTGACTCTTTCCAAAAAGAAGGAAGTGACAAATGATGTTGTATCAGTACTGGCTCACCATTTTGATGCCCTCCCTGACAGTATACGAACTGCAGTGCTGGTGACCCTTTCTCAAAAAGAGGAGGTTTCAGAAGATGTGGCATCAGTTTTAGTGTACAATTTTGATGCCCTCCCTGACAGTACACGAACTGCAGTGCTGGTGACTCTTTCTAAAAATCCAAAGACTTCCAGAGCTGCTGCACGGATTGTAACCCGAAATTTTGATGTACTTCCTGATGATGTACGAACTGAATTGCTTTACAGATTCTCTGAAAAGGATGAAACTGCAAAGGATGTTGCATTGGTCATAGAGGAGCATTTTACCACCCTTCCTGACAAGGTACGAAGTGCATTACTGTTAACTCTTTCCAAGAAAGAGGAGGTTTCAGAAGATGTGGCGCGGGTTGTGGCAGAACACTTCGCGGATATACCTGACATTATAAGAGACATCATATTGTTGATTATTTCCAGAGAAGAGGGAGCTTCCACAAGTATTGCAGCGGTGCTGGCAGCACATTTTGATGAGTTCTCTGGCAGTGTGAGAAACAATTTACTGGTAAACCTTGCTGAAAAAGATACATCATCAGAAGATGTTGCACAGATTGTGGCAGAACACTTTGATAGGCTTCCTGATAAGGTGAGGAACAATATATTGGTAACCCTTTCAGAAAAGGATGAAGTTTCCTGGTATGTTGCATCAACTATAGCAAAAAATTTCGTCAACCTTCCTGAGGATGTGAAGAATTTGCTGTTTACGCTTGCTGAGAGATATGAAGCTGTTGAAGATGTTGCAAAAGCTATCGCATACAACTTTAATACTCTTTCACATACGGTGAGGAACCTCCTGGTGACCCTTTCAGAAAAGGAGGAGACTGCTGGAGCTGCAGCAAAGGCTATCGCGTACCATTATGATAGACTTCCTGATACAGTGAGGAATGTATTGGTGACCCTTTCAGAAAAGGAGGAGACTGCTGGAGCTGCAGCAAAGGCTATCGCGTACCATTATGATAGACTTCCTGATACAGTGAGGAACCTCCTGGTTACCCTTTCAGAAAAGGATGAGATAGCTAAAGATATTGCACGATTTATGGCATACAACTTTGATAACCTCTCTGATACAGCAAGATGTAATTTGCTGCTCACTCTCGCTGAAAAGGATAACACTGCCAGGACTGTTGCATGGATTACAGAGGAGCATTTCCGTGCCATCCCTGGTGATGTACGAGACACTCTCGTGCGAACTCTTTCTGAAAAAGATACAGCTTCAGAAGACACTGCAGCAGTGGTGACAAAATATTTTGATGACCTCCCCGATGATATACGAAATACTGCATTGGTAGCCCTTTCTCAACATCGAAAAGCTGCCAAACCTGTTGCAAAGGCTGTGACACAGCATTTTGATGATCTTCCTGACAGTGTGAGAACTGAATTACTGGTTACCCTTTCTGAAAATGACAGGACTGCTGAAGATATGGCACGACTTATTGCATACAAATTTGACGAGCTCCCAGATACAGTGAGGAATAACCTGTTAGTAACGCTTGCCGGAAAGGATAGAGCTTCTCAGTATGTTGTAGGGACGGTGGCATACAAATTTGACAGCCTTCCTGAAGACATACGGAATACGGTAGTGCGAACCCTTGCTGAAAGGGATGATTGTGCAGGAGCTGTTGCAGTGTTAGTGATACGATACTTTGATGACTTCCCTGGTGATATACGGGATTTAATGATTACTCTTGCTGAAAGGGATGAAATAGCTCAGAATGTTGCAAAGGCTATCGCATACAATTATGAGAGACTTCCTGACAAGGTAAAGAATTTACTTGATAATCTACAGGAGCCACTGCAACAGGTTATCAAGCACTTGTCGGTGAGCTCAGATATAAAGGATAAAGAAGATGCATTATTCCTGGTATCTACTGTATGGCGAAAGGTTAATTTGGATTTTGTGTTCGAAATCCTGAAGGAATTAAGTACTTGTGGAAATGAAAAAATACGTGAAAAGGCAACAGAAATGCTCAAAGAGATCTTGAGTGATATAAAGGGTACACGTCATGAATAATTATGGGTTCAAGTGAGTTGTTACACGTGTAACAACTGAAAAAGGGGCAACTCCAGAATGACTCATATCATTGAAAAGTTCTCCTTTCTCTTAAGACTGTAGATTTCTGAAAGATATTCTGCAATACGCTCAGTTATAACCCACGAGAGACAGTGATACTCCTCATGTGTATAGTGAGGGCTCACTGCTATGGTTACCATACGAGATCTAATTTTAATATCTGTTAACACATCCATGACCCTCTCTACAGAAATCCACGGCCTCAAATTCCCGTCCTCATGGAAGTAGTCAGGATATAATGGAATATCCAATAGGTTGATAAAATAGTCAGTATCTACGTCTAACAGAACTTTTTCATCGAAAGAAGGCAGCATATCCAGTGTGACAAAGTGCACCCGTGCATGGGTTTTAGTGTACTTGTCTAATGTGGGTAAAGGTGGTGCAACCTCGTGAACATCCATGAGAATACACACAATGTGCCCATCTTCTTTTTGACAATCACAAAATCGAACATACTTGTGAAATAGTGTAGGTTCACCCTGGATCACAAATGTCTCCAGTCTATCGAAGTGCTGTCCCCAGTACATATAATCAGGCATGACCCACCAGATCTCGCTGATTAGCCCTTCATTCACTGCTGCATCAATGAAGGTTGCATTAGTTATTCCTTTTACCTCTCGCGGGGATAACGTAAACGTGGAAAGCCACTTTTCGTAGTATTCGCCAACCATACAGTCCATATCGTGGTGAGCATCAAAGTGCACTAATGTCATGTGATCGTTGATCAAATTCTTCTCTCGGGCAATCCTCCAGTATATGTATGCATCTCTGTGGTTATTAAAGTGTGCAATTATGTATTGACTATCTGTAATCATCACACAATTAATGGGAGATAAGAGAAAGAATATCAATACAATGAAACCCGTGGCCTTCTTCATATACTGAAAAGAAAATAAATCAAATATAAATCTTTCGGAATCGATGGTTATAGGCTAAAGGAAGTGAAGCTGCTTGTGTATTGTTGTGTATTGCACTGCCTTTCTATCAAAATCCCAGCCTTTAGATGTTTATCTCAATTTGTTCACGTGTAACAAATGTGCTTTCTTTAATTATTTCTACAGCTCTATCGTTTTCTTAATCCCCACAAAAGGACGCAACCAATGATTAATACAGGTAGTATTACCCACCAAGAGTCATAGTGGTCTGCAGGAACAGAAACTGTGAAAATCTGGTTCACTGCAGTGAATGCTATTTGGTCGCCATCAGGAGACCACGCAGGGTACCCAAGGATTCTGTCCCACTGCCGGGCCGTGGTGTCCACAATATAGTCCGGTGGAGTAAGAATGGGTTCTCTCTCGGTTCCATCACTGTTCATGATGCATAGTTCTGATCCTGTTTCCCACTTGGAGATGAATGCAATTCTCTTCCCATCGGGGGAATATTGTGGATAATTCTCGTACTCTGGTGTATCAGTCAGCTGGTGTATGTTGGTACCATCTGTACTCATGACATACAAGTCGTAGGAACCGCCCCTGTCGGAAACAAATAATATTCTTTGACCATCTGGAGAAAAAATAGGCCACCCATCGTCTCCTTCATATGTCGTTAACTGAGTTATTTCTGAACCATCTGCATTCATACAGTAGATATCGTAATTACCACTTCTCCCCGATGTGAAAACAATCTTTTTGCCATCTGGAGACCATGAGCCCATAAAATCCATAGTTTCCCCAAAGGTTAGCTGCATTGTAACAAGCCCATCTAAACTCAAGCAGTAGATATTTGCATAATTTTTCCGCAAAGACGTGAACGCTATCATCTCACCATCAGGGGAGAATTTGGGATCAAAATCAGCGCTTTCATTTTTCGTTAACTGTTGTATACCAGTCCCATCTGTATTCATGACAAAGATGTCCAGATTCTTATTGATGTCAGAAACGAAGAGGATTTTATCACCATACCAGCTCGAGGGGACTTTCCAGCCTGGAGGATATGTTATCTGTGTTGCATCAAATTCTTGCGTTTCAACTGGTTGATAGGTTTCTTTCACGTACAGAATCCACTCTTTCTCAAATTCTTCTTTTGTCATATCAAAAGCTTCCTGGAAGGCTTTCTCCACATTTTGCGTGGCCGTCTTGGAAGGATTCCACTCATAGAGATTATCCAAGAATGTGTAGAATTTTTCTTTTCCGTGCACATTAATCATGTATTGAATAACGCTGCCAGCTAGAGGAGATGAAAGCCTATTATATTTCTCTAACGATACATCTTCTAGAGATGTTGGAAATTCATTGATTTCTTCAAGATACTGTACAATCACGGGCATGAAATCATCTTCACTTGTTGAGCAGGCGTGCTTTTCATAGTAAGATGCTAGCCCTGCTATAATCCATTGGTGGTTATTGCGCACTTCACTGATGCACGTGGTGTCCCCCAGTATCCAATAGAGGAGTACATGGTTCAACTCATAGGATAAGGCCCTTTTCACATCCAAATAATTCCATCCGCAGACCTCTGTACTGAAAGGGCATCCGTAGATAAGGATAATACACCTTTCATCACTGCGACCATACGCTCTGTCAGCAAAGGAAGATTCCCATTCAAAAAAGTGGATAGTAGAGGCTAAGATATCGATACGCACTTTTTCGGGTGGGGTGCACCGCATGAACGAGGTAGCATCATCATAGATATTCTCCGCAATGTCTGCAACTTTTTGTGCAAAAATTTCGTGACTTTCATCGTATAAAATGATGAAGTGGGCCGTTTCTAAGACCTCACAAATAGGTTCTGACTGATACAGAAGAGGGTTATAGGTGTACATAGTGGTCTGAGAAGAGGGTACCATCTGAGCAGTCTCCACGTGATGGAAAGAAAAGGTATATGGTGCTGTTACAATAACAGTAGCACTGATGATGAACAGTATTTTCTTTTTCATGGTTTTGCCTCTGCATTCTATTAATCTGTTAAATTTATATAGGTTTTGGGAGGGGTTCCATTTCCCATATCTTTTTTATAGAATCCATGACAGAAGGAGTGCCCAGTAATTCGGTATCATTTGTTACACGTGTAACACCTCAGCAAAGTCTTTTGTCTTTATGCCTCTTGTTGACTCAATTCATGGTTCACCTGTAACTTTTGAGTTGCACATAGAATTGTGGCTTTTCAGAAATGATATGTACTCTTTCACCTTTATTCTTACTGGTGGTCACATGGATAGGAGGAAAGTTACCTTAATGGGATGTCTCCCCATTGCAGGGAGTTGTGGCGGTGCGGCCTACGGAGGAGGAGATAGTCCAGGACCTGGTGGTCCTCAAATTGCTTTCTACAGAATAGATGCAAGAGAATCTCTGGTTCCCGCATAAATTTATTTTTCTTTGTACTTTTCTATATTACCTTAAACTCATGTTATGAGTCAATCAGTGTGCAGTGATCTGGATGAGAAAAGGAATGTTAGCACTGCAAGACAGGGCTCTTTTTGTATTTCCAACCCTGCACATATTCAAGTTTCTCCAATCAGAAGTTATCCAGTTAGGTGTCAATTGTGTTACGCGTGTAACATCAATAACTGTCTTTTTTACTCTAAAATTGCCAATTTAAAATAATAAAAAAGAAAAAAGATAGTATTAGATATAACTCTAGAGTTGCAGAATAATCTAATTAGTTTCAATAAGTATTAGAGCAGGTATTCAAAGTAAGGGGAGAGGTGATGTAATGAAAAAAATCAAAGAAATGTACATAAAAAAGACAAAGACTCTTGCAGTAGTACTTGTTGGACTGGTCAGCATCTCTTTCATGTCAGCTCCAGTGGGTGCATGGATGTGGCACACAGACACTGTGTATCTTGGGAGTGCCCACGGTGGATATTTTGAAATGCAAATCTACAAATCTTTCTGGGGAGACGAAGTCGAGGGTCGATTCTATTTCTGGAACTATCCCTACAGCCAGACTATGGTTATACCAGATGGATATCTGGGGAAGGCAAGAATCGAATGTGACGGACCTCCTACTGATGAATATACATTTGTCGACAAAGTATCGCGGGCAATTAGATCCGGAGCGAGGGGTGCAGATTGTGGCGCAATCCCTTTCTCGTGTGGAGAGGGGTCTGCAGTTTGTTTTGTCGCAGGGTTAGCTGATGGACCATCTCCTGCAGTTGATTTCTTTTGCTTGTATTGGGTTTCAAAAGAATGTGCGTGGCATCTCCTCGGGTGCCTCCTCGGATAAATCTCTTTTTCTTTTTTTATCTTTCTGGGTGATCAGAAATAAATTCACGATTATAAACGAGTATAGATGAATTCGAACAAATATTCTTAGAATTTTTTAACTTCTGTGATTTTTCTTCTGCAGATTCGATTTTGAGAATCATTTTTGATTTTTTAAAGATTAATAACTAACTCAAGATGTTTTTTTCAGAATAATAGTATCATTACTCCTTATATCAAGCAGAAGCATTGTTTCTCCGTCTAAGAGCACTTTATCTCCTTTTTCACCCCTTAATGTCTTGGCTTCGCACTGAACGCTCTTGCCATCCTTGCTTTCTAGAATAACGAGACTGCCACTTTCAATTCCCATTTTTCCCTTTGTAGACTTGGAAATCCGTGCTATGTGTTTTCCCTCATCCCTTGTGAGTGCAGGGCCCACTCGAACCTCCAAGAAGTCAGGATCTTCATGGGGCTCCATCTTTTTTCCCATTTTTTCAAAAACCTCCAGTACCTGCCTTCCTTTCTTGCTAATAGAGTACTCCCTCCTGATTCGTGGACTGAGTATAGGTCTCATTTTGATGAGATCAAATCCAAGCAACATCCTGAGATGTGTCTCTACCGCAGGTCTTGTTATACCAAGGAGATCAACGAGGTCTTTCACTTTGGCTTCATTTTCTGCGAGGTATCGTAAAATCTTCTCACGTGACTTAGAGGAGAAGACCTGAGAAAACTCATGTGGTGAAAGGGGAGGTGGTGGAGAAGGAGGTGAAAGTGAAGGGAGTTCCTTATCTACAACAATAGAACCTTTGGATTTCTCTTCTCTCACAAACTCTGAGAAAGTTTCTGAAAAAAGACTATAGCCATCTTTCTCTTTTCTTAGAATTCCTTTGTTCTCCAATATTTGAATTTCATTTGGATATTCTACCTTCTTTCCCATTGCAAGATCATACACTATTTTTCTTTCTCTTTCTATCAGTCTATCCAAGAGATAGTTGAAATGGTTCCAGGATTCAGTCTTAAATTCATTCTCTATCTGCTCGAAGTCTTTCTCTGAAATTCCTTCGTGACATGCAAGAAAATCAAAAACTGCACAGCACGCAACCTGAAGATAAAAAGGATGATCGCCTGCCAATCGCAAGATGAAATCAGAATACTCCCCCAAAGGATACCCTTCCTCTGATGAAAGCGTTCTGATGAGTTCTAATGACGATTCTCTATCAAAAAGTCCCACCCAAGAAGAGGTAAAAATATTCCAGAAATTCGATTCCTCTATTTCTTTTCTCTTATAGAAAGTGAAGAGCTCTTCTCTTGATGAAATGACATACGCCACATTAAACGAACTTGCCTGAGATCTCAAAAATGAGTAAAATTGCGGTCCAAAGTTTTCATTCATGACTACTACTTCAAATTCATCCAGAAATATGACGATTTTCTTTTTCATCGAATCGAGGGTCTCCATCATCTGATGAAATCCATCATAGGTATTCTCAGCTTCTGGAACATGTTTTGCTATTTCACCTGGCATTTGAGCTCTGATCTCTCTTTGTACAAGATCAAAAAACTGCTCCACATTCATTGATTTCCTCTCTTGGAGATCCACAAATGCGAAAATGTAGTCATTGATGTTCTTGATGTACTTTTGAGCAATTTCCCTGCTGAAGATATGAAAAAGGAGAGAAGATTTGCCAGTTTTTTTCATGCCAACGATGGAAACAGATTGGGGGATTTCTGATCCAATTCGGGAGAATACCTTTCTTATTTCTGATTTTCTGTTAAAGAAGAATTTCCTGTGTGTGATCATAGCCCTATTCGTATATGGGTTCATTCGATCTCCTCCCTAATTCTTAGAAATGGATGTTTAGAGGCAATCCATCGCCTGTAAAGTTCTAATCTAAAAAGAAAAATTTCACCACTTTTAGAAATTTCTAAAATATCCTTTTCCACCAGTTTTTCGAGTATTCCTTTCACTGTGGTGTCTTCTATGTTGATCTGGCTGAGCTTCGCATATATTTCTTGAAGAGGGATTTCCATAGACTCTATGGGAAAACTGGCCATAGCTGAAAGAACTTTCCTTTCTTGTAGGCTTGAATTTACCCATAGATAGTTGAAATGTGATGGGGGGTGACGCATCAAATCGGACACCACTTCATCGACATCTTCAGAACCAATTCGGTAATGCCTCCTTTCATTAATGTGATCAACGAACTTCTGAAGCATCAATTGAAGAAAATAAGGGTGACAGGATGTTAATCTCAGAATCTGTTCTGTAGCATCCGAATCATAGTGAATGAGTCCTCTTACCGGCTTTTTCATCAATGTAATGGCATCTTCTTTCTTTAACGTGCTGATCTTTCTGTAAATGGCGCTGTCAAAAAGTAGTGGCCAAAACGGTTTGGTTTTCTCAAGCTCACGTGTACCTGCAAAGACAAAAGAGAATTGACTTTTCAACTGCATCCAGCTCCTCAAGAATCCTGTTATTTCAGAACGCAGAATTTTCTTTTCGATCTTTTCAGCGAGAAGGTCATATTCATCAACCATGATAAGGAAGCATCTACCTCCAATGAGGGTTGAACATATATCTAAGAATTCTTCAAATGTATCATATGGGTTATTCTCATTCCAATTGGTTTCAAGGAATTCCTTGAGGGAGTAAAATGATTCTGGTTCACAATCCTTGAGTCCCTCCACCATTTTCTTTGCAATCTTCTGGAGAAATTCTTTGTCATTATTTACCACCATCTCTTGAATATCAATGAACACTGGGATGAACTGAGGTCCCAATCTCCCTTCCTTTATTTGGTACAGAATTGATGTTTTTCCAGTTCTTCTCTGTCCATGCAGAACTATAGCAACATCCACTCCTTGTTCGAGCTTGGTATCCAAAAATTCAAACACATCCTCTCTCCCAAAGAACATTTCTCTGGATCTAATAGGATTCCCTGCAATATAGGGATTTGGATTGATTTCCATGAAGGGTACTAATTTTCCGCCAGTGATAACCCAGCTAAATCGGTTAAAAGATACGGGGAATTTCTTATACCAGCCATAAGAAGAAGAGACCAAGAGGCCTATTAGGAAAATTGCAAGAATTTCCGGTGCAACCCACCATGAAACGAAAGTTCCCATCATGTAGTAGATATCTTGGTTCCCATCTCTTTCAGAATCCCAGAAAATCCAGATAGTACCCGAGCTGTCTTGAATAATCTGCGGAGACCAATCCTTACCGCTGTGTTCTGTCAACTGAATATCGTCACTCCATTCTCCATCAAAAGTCTTGTAGTAGATATCTCGGTTTCCAAATTCCCTCTCAGAATCCCATACTACCCAAACAGTACCATTAGCATCCTGCATGATCGAAGGGTTATGATCATGTCCGGGAGTATTTGTCAACTGTTCATTGTCACTCCATTCTCCATCAAAAGTTTTGTAATAGATGTCATAATTATCATGAAGAAAATCCCAGACCACCCAAATAGTGCCTGTGGTATCCTGAAGAACAGAATAACTCATTTCTATCTGTCGATTTGTAGCCAATAGCTCGTCTTCGCTCCACGTATAACCATCGGAGGTCTTCTTACAATAAATTTCCATGTTGTCAACTACCGCAGATTCCCAAAAAACCCAGATTGTACCGTCAGCATCCTGTATAATGGTGGGATTGAAATCATCTCCATGAGCATCTGTCAACTGGATATCGTCACTCCATTCTCCATCAAAAGTTTTGTAGTAAATATGGTAATAATCCCCGCGAAAGGAGGACCAGGCCACCCAGATTTTACCAGTAGCATCCTGGAAAATAGTAGGGTTCACATCATCTCCAGGGTTCTCTGTCAACTTTGTGCTTCCACTCCAAGTACCATCAAAGGTCTTGCAGTAAATCTCCCAGTCATGACTCCTGCTCGAAGTCCACACAACCCAGATTGTACCGTCAGCATCCTGTATAATGGTGGGAGAACTATCGTCTAACCCAATGGACGTTACAGTCATTCCCTTGCTCCATTCTCCATCAAAAGTTCTGTACAGAATGTCCTCCCCCGTATAAGTTTCGGTTGCCCACACTGCCCAGAGAGTGCCCTCAGCATCTTGTATAATGGAAAGAGAACTATCTTCCAATTGGTTTACTGTCAATCGGTCTTCTTTGCTCCACTGGAGTTCCTTCATTAATCCTCTGTTTCCAGGTACCGCGGCTTCAATAGTCTCACTTAACCCTACAAAAATCCAACATGCCATCCCTAATGCGAGTAGATATGATTTCTTCATTGTATTCCTTCCTTCTTCTCTTTTGTCGCCTATAATCTCTCTATCATATAAACTTAACTGTTTTTGAAGTTGTTCAACCCTCGAGTATTCATCTTGTTACACGTGTAACATGGGGATTGTCATCAATTGACAATGCCGATCCTCGATAATGTAGGTCCGCATTAGAAACTTTGTGAAAAGCTTTGATAGTTCAATGCCATCCTCTTTTTATATCGTAGCAAAAAAATCAAGAAGAAAAAAAATCAAAATCTATCTCACTTTGATATAGTCGTACCAGTAGTCCCTATCCAATTCTCCTTTCATTCTGTAGCCGAAAAAACTCCACTCATAGCCCTTCCAGGCAGCAACTGTAACATCGTAATACCCTGTTGGTGCATCCATGCGAATATCCCAACAGAATGTGATGTATTTCCCTTTCCCTGATTCTACATAGACAGGTTTGTCACGCAGATCATGCCATTTTCCATTTTCGTCTCTGAATGAACACCCTACATAGATTGTTCGACTCTCATATCCATAGTTGTCAATATAAACCATCACGTTAATGCTGTCTCCTCTATAGGCCTCTCCATGCTGGTTCACTATTTGTACGCTGATCCCTTCTCTGGCCGAAACACTCTGAAATGGGAGCGCTGCGACAGCGAGTGTTACTAACAACAAAAAGGAAACCGCTTTCTTTCTCATGCTATCACCTCCTTTCTGTTTTTTGTTCGTTTTCGTTTTTTCAAATCCTTTTTTGGACTTTGAATTCGCCACATTTGACATTTCTATTGAATTTTTTGCTTTCATTGTTCATCACACCTTCGAAAACATATTTTGCTGGTAATATTAGTACCTTTTGAAACACATCAGTTGAACGTGCAACTGAAAAGTTTCACATGAAACAACAAACCTATACACAAATTGAAAGGCAGGGACAAGGTTCAGAAAAAATGTTCCTAGAAAATGAAGAATCTACGAGCTTTCCAGAACTTTCCACGATGCTTCTTTGAAAACTGATTCCCCATTAAATGTAATATCCACCTTCATCTTCAGCTGCTGCTCTCGCTGAAACTCTTCAGTCTCATATCCTGGAATACAGAGAGTGTATTCAGTTTGTTCTGAAGTCTCTTTGAGAGCAATCTGGACAACCTTTGAGTAAATTCTCTCATAAGACCAGAACCTCTTTCGGAACACTTCAATCCGTACAGTAGCTTCACCAGTCATTGTATGATCTATTTCAATGGAGGTAGAAATCTCAAGAGGTTTTCCTCGCTCATAAGTATGCTCTCCTCTGCAATGGAATCTCTGGATGGAAAAATCACCGGATTCACTGTTAAAACGAGCCATATACGTATCTTCAGGTGAATTCATATATAATTACTGAAACTTTTCAGTTTCGCGTGCAACGTGAACGTTACACTACAAGTGATATAGACGGGGTATTCACTGTTACACGTGTAACAGTGAGCAAAGTACCCATCCAGTTGACACTGGCGAGGTTTTTGAAAATTAAGATGTGAAGAATTTTTAATTTCTTTAAATATCTAAAATTATATATAAAAAAGTAGAAAAAGACAGTAATTTGTTACACGTGTAACAAATGTGAGAAAAGCACCTAGGAATACCACCTCTTTTGACAAAACCTTTAAGAACTTCAACAACCTCTCTTATTTATGCAGTGGTCATACAAAATCGGAGCTGTATTCGGAATTCCCTTACGGCTACACATTACCTTCCCCATGCTCATCATTGCGTATGCTGCCCTCTTTGGATATGAGTACGGGTTGATGGCAGCAGTACGGGGATTCTTTTTGATACTCTTCCTCTTCGGATGCGTCGTCCTCCACGAGTTGGCCCATTCAAAACAGGCCCAGAAGTACGGCGTCAAAGTAAGAGATGTTACCTTACTCCCCATAGGGGGTGTGTCCAACATGGAACACATCCCGGAAGATCCAACGCAGGAATTAAAAATTGCTATTGTAGGTCCATTAACCAGCTTGGCAATTGGAGTTGTTCTGTTAATTGCAGATTTTGCCGCAGGGTTCGACATCTTTGAGTTCAGCTTTGAGAGAATTGCCACCGACTGGACGTACTTCCCTGTGTACATGGCATGGATCAATATCTTTTTAGCGTTCTTTAACTTGTTGCCTGCTTTCCCCATGGATGGAGGAAGAGTCATACGGGCCTACCTTGCTCAGAAAACGAGCTACGTCCGAGCTACCAAGATTGCAGCAACCATAGGAAAGATCTTTGCTATTATTTTTGGTGTCGCAGGAGTATTGATCAATCCAATCCTCATTTTTATAGCCTTTTTTGTGTATTTGGGCGCCTCATCTGAAGAACAGGCAGTCATGGTCGGAGAAGGATTGAAGGGGTTACAAGTAAAAGATGTCATGAATACCCAGTGCGTAACCATCCCTGCAGAAACTTCATTATCAGAATTAGTGGAGAAAATATTTGACGGAACCTGCAGAGGAGTCATTCCAGTCACTGAAAAGGGGGTGTATATCGGGTTAGCCAGCCAGGAGACCATATTGTCTGCCATCCATGAGCATGGGTTAACCGTCCACATAGGGAAGATCGCCAGAAGAGATCTGCCTGTCGTGTCCCCAGAAGATAACCTGAGTGACGTATACAAAAAAATGCAAAGAGATCAAGAAAAAGCGTATGCAGTGGTTTATCATGGAGAATTAGTAGGTGTCATTTCACTGGAGGATCTGGGGAGAGCCTACACCGTGGTGGCTGCCCTTCGATCTGGAAAAGAATAATTTATTTCAAATGTAGATTTTATTCCATAATTCAATCCCTTTTTGGAAAATAATTCATTTTTTCCTTTAAATAAGATAATAAATCTAAAATTCAGGAATAAAATCATTTATTGAGTATGAAATTCATTTCTGGAACAGTCTTTATTTTTCTTGTGCTCTCACTAAAGAAATAATAGTCCCTACAGAAATGTAACATCGATGGATAAAACCATTGTCCACGTAGATATGGATGCGTTCTATGCATCCTGTGAAATCAGGGAAAATCCCAAACTACATGGAACCCCAGTGATCATTGGAGGAGATCCCTTAAAGGGAAGAGGGGTTGTAACTACCTGTTCCTATGAAGCCAGGGAGTACGGTATTCATTCTGCCATGCCCATATCGGAAGCGTACAACCGGTGTCCCCACGGGGTGTATTTGAGGCCCACCTATTCGTCGTACAGAGAAATTTCAGACAGTATTATGGAGATTTTACAACAGTTTTCCGACGTCTTCCAGAGGTGTGGTATTGATGAAGCGTATTTAGATGCTTCTCAAAAAGTTACTGCATACAAAAATCTGCACCAATTCGGAGAAGCTGTCAAAAATGCAGTTTTCAATGAAGAGAAAATCAGCTGCTCTGTAGGTATTGCTCCCAATAAATCGGTGGCCAAGATCGCTTCTGACTACAGAAAACCAGGAGGGGTCACTGTGGTTTCACAGAAAGAGGTACTCACCTTTTTGAGACCTTTGCCTGTGGAGAAGATATCGGGGGTGGGCAAGAAAACCAAGGAAGTCTTAAACAATAATGGTATTACCACTATTGAACAATTGGAGAAGGCAGACCCTCGATTTCTGTCAAAAATCTTAGGAAAATCTGGTAGATGGTTGTGGATGGTGGCAAATGGGAAAGATGACAGACCTGTAGGGTATTTTGGTTCTGTAAAATCAATGGGGAAGGAGCATACCTTTGTAAAGGATACGAAGAATATTCAGGATATTTACAAAACGATCACGTGGATAACAGAGCGGTTGACCCAGAAGCTGGAAAAGAGAACCGTGGAGTTCAAAACTATTACCGTTAAAGTGAGGTTGAAAGGGTTTGAAACCTATACCAAAAGTAAGACATTACCGTACTACACCAGTTCTGAAGATGTTATTACCTCTGTGTCAAAGCAGTTGTTTGAAGAATTTCGTGGGAGATACGTCCGGTTGATTGGAATCAGGTTGACCAATTTGAAAAAGGGAAAGACGTACCAAAGAGATCTTTCACAGTGGCTTTGACAGCATTGAGGTTGTGAGCGGATAGATGGAACAATGAGAAATCAGTCCTTCCAGTATTTGAAAGGTTATAATTCACAATTCAATTTTCATTTTTAATGGAGAATAATTCATTTCTTTCTATGAAAGAATAAAGTAGACAGAAGTAAAATTCAAGAAGAGAACCTATCTATCGAGTATGAAAACTATTGTGAGACAGCTCCAAAATGATTCATAAGCGAGGAAAGCTTTAAAAAAAACTAAAAGACAGATTCAATCTATTATTTATGATTCGTGCTAGAAAGTGCCTTTGCCGAAGAATTTTCAAGATCAAGTGCCTAAAAACTATATGTGCTGCAAGTGGTATTATTAATTGCATTGATCTGAGAATCATCAACTCAAAAAAACTCATTCACATGCAAATGAAAAATGTGAGGGTGAGAATCCTCAAGCCCCCAATATCTACTTAGTGTTCTCTGTACTGAAAAGAGAACGCCTGCTGAGGCTTGTATTCTTGGATTGTTCATCGACGGTAATTGGTGTCAAAAGTATTTGGAAACTGTTCAATCATTTCGAAGAAGTACCTTCCTCGTACCACTTCTCCTGGGGGGTCAGGACCAAGTATGAAACGCACATATACGGAAACCATATAATATCACCTCTCTTTCACTTTTTTCAGGGTGAAGATGTCCGACACTTTGTCTAAACATCCACTTCTTTTGATAGATAGTGAGCCTAGACTCCTGCATCGCTCTACTCTAGGTAGACGACCCTCTTTCACCCACATATATATCGGTTACAGGGGGTTGTCAAGTCTTCGGGGGATGAAGAATTCTAATCTTTTTTATTATCATTTTTCTGGAGTTAATGTGATAAAAGGTGATAAAATGTTACACGTGTAACACATTTGAGACAATCACCGGACAATTTTACAACCTCAGTGGTCAGGTTACTTCAAAAGCATGTCAGATGTCCTTTTTAGTGCTTGGCAAAACCCTGTTGTCATACTAGGATACTGAATCTGAGATACAGCCACGAGCTTTTGGAACAGAAAAGTTTAAGAATGTAGAAGGCTATATAGTAGTAGAAACTGAGAGGAGGTGGAACACAAAAAGGGGATATGAGAAAGAAAGATTTCTCCAGAAACGTCTATACGAAGTGCATTACGTTACCAAAAAGACAAGACTTCGTGTACATAACCTATACAACCGATGATGCGGAATCTCGCATCACATCAACATCTGCATTCAGGCAAAGAAAGTAAGGAGGGAAATTATGTTGGATTACTTTAATTTGAACAATCGCGCAAGCAAAACGTGGGGCAAAGAGGCGAAAATATCTCCAGAAGTACGGAAAAAATCAGCCAATAACCTCGAAAGTCTCGCCACTGAATTGGAAGGAGCATCCCTTGCTGGAATATCGAGAGACGCCAGTGGAATCATAAGGGAAGCCAGTGGAATCATAAGGGAAGAGGCACCTCCATCTGCTCCAGCTCACCTATCTGGAATTCGTCAGGCCATAATGTACTTAGGAATATTCATCGGTATACTCTTGAGCACGACACTATCCGAGTTCAAAAGTGAGGAGATTATCAATATATCGTTGACTATTGGCAAAGTAGCGATTTCTGCCATTATCGCATTCATGATCGTTCCACAGGTATACGAAAAAGTGAACGCAAATCCAGATTCACCATTTATCGTTCAGCTTGGATTATTCGTTCAGAACGGTGTCTTCTGGAGTGTTGCCGTTGATTTAATCGCCGAGACTCTCTAACTACCTTTGCAAGGTTGTACTACAACTGATGCCTCTTTGTTGCGCTTTAATACTTTTATTTTTTTTGTTTTTAAGTTTGGTTAAAGAAATGTCTTCTTCAAAATAAACTGATTTCTTTTTCAGGAAAGCACGTGGATGTACCTGTTCAGACTCTTGTGGACACGCAGTGTGAACTGCTCTTTAACGGTGAAGCCCACTTCTTCAAAATCATACAATTCTGGACACACAATACACGCGTTCTTTGTGATGTCCCTTATGGACTGAAATGCGCTTGAATACGCATGTTTTGACGGAAAAACGCGGGAGGCCTTCCCGTAAGGTATATCTGTCACCACAGATTCCACTTCAGGGAAATAGGCTTCAATTTCTGCAGCATCCCCCTTGTAGATTTCGTAATCAGCAATATGAAAATGGGTTAAATTTTTTTGTGTACCTTCTACCATCTTTTCAGAAATGTCTAACCCCTTCACTTTTAAGCCCATTAACCCTGCTTCTATCAATATACCACCTGTTCCACAAAAAGGATCTAACACTTCATGACGACATCTTCCCAAATTCACTAACGCGCGGGCTGTCCTCGGATGTAACGAAGAGGGGTGAAAAAAAGGTCTGTACTGGGGTTTTCTTTTCTCATACACATAGGGAAACTCTATCATGGTTCGTCCTACGAATTGGTTCTCCTTTTGCACAATGCAGTATACTTCTTGCTCTGGATTCTCGAGATCTACCGGGAGTCTTCCGTACTCTTTTTGGATGCTGTCTGCAATTTCTTTTTCCAATTGTGAGGTATCAACATCAGATAAAACTCTTTTCACTCTTACTCTAAAGGATTTCTCTTCCAAGGAAAAATCCAAATTCAAGATTTTATGGGTCATAGCTAACCTGGATAACTCAGGAAAGAAATCAACCCCATATATTGCTACTTGATGTTCAAAAAAGAGGCGTTTCCATGGATGGTTATAGGTCTCAAAAAGGGCTCTCACTTCTGCTTCTGCTAGATATGGGTGCTCACCTGAAAGGTAGAACAATAGCCTCATGGAACAGGATAAAACTTGCTGGATAAAAGAGTTGCCCCTGATAGGTGAAAGGGATTTCTAGTATTATTAGATTTATTATTAGGTTATATATTGAATCTCAGAGGATTTAGCCTCTCCAAGAGGAACCAGAAAATACAATTAAATCCTTTAAACTCTGTCGTATCAGGGTTTCCACTTTTGTTACACGTGTAACAGTGGTCTTCTCAGTGTCTAATAATTCCACTGTGTCAATAGGAGACACGTACAGATTACCGATAAATATTTAAGGTTACTTCAGCGATTCCTCCCCATGCAGAAACTGGAGCTCGTCCAGGAGCATACATTGAAAGATCTGGGTGTGGATTTTGAGACGACGGAAACTGTTGACATACCTGACTTGTTAATCGATCAAGTTATTGGACAAGAACACGCTGTAGAGTTAATCAGGATAGCTGCCCGCCAGAGACGAAATGTCCTCTTAATTGGAGACCCGGGAAATGGAAAATCCATGCTTGGCCAAGCCATGGCAGAGTTACTTCCCAGAGAAGAGCTCCAGGATGTTATCGCATACCCTAACTACGAAGATACAAATACTCCATTGATCCGTACGGTGCCCGCATCGCACGCACGGGACATTGTGGGAAGAGCCAGAGAAGAGGCGAAAAAACAGGAAGGATCAAAAAACATTCTCTTGGTGTTGATGGTGGTGGTGGTTTTCTTCTTGATTCTGCGATCTGGGTTTGATCCCAATACGATTTTACTGGGAATGCTGATCTTTCTGCTGACTGTTTTCTTGCTGCAGTCTGTCCGCAGTAAAGCGTCTACCATGGTGCCAAAGGTTTTGGTGGATAATGGAGATAATGAGCATGCTCCCTTTGAAGATGCCACAGGTGCCCACGCAGGAGCTTTATTAGGAGATGTGAGACACGATCCCTTCCAGAGTGGAGGGTTGGGAACGCCAGCTCATGAACGAGTGGAAGCGGGAATGATCCACAAAGCACACAAAGGTGTTCTATTCATCGATGAGATTTCAACACTGAAGATAAATATGCAGCAGGCCATTTTAACTGCCATGCAGGACAAGAAATTCGCCATAACGGGACAATCAGAGATGTCGTCAGGGGCCATGGTGCACACACATCCTGTGCCATGTGATTTCGTTCTGGTGGCTGCGGGCAATTTGGAAACGGTAGGCGGGATGCATCCTGCTCTGCGATCGAGGATTAGAGGATACGGGTACGAGATTTACATGAATAATTCAATGCCAGATACTCCAGAGAACAGGCGGAAGATCGTCCAATTTGTGGCCCAGGAAGTAGTAAAGGACGGGAAGATACCTCACTTTACCAAGGAAGCAGTTTTGGAAATTTTGAAAGAATTCAGAAGAAGATCAGGCAGAAAAGGTCATTTATCATGTATTTTCAGAGATTTAGGAGGACTGGTAAGATCTGCAGGTGATTTAGCCTTGAAAAAAGGGAAAAAATACGTGGATACAGACGATATCCTTGATTCCAAGAAATTGGCGAGAACGCTGGAGCACCAGATTGCAGATAGGTTCATTGAGAGGAAGAAGGAGTACCAGGTGATGAAGACATCAGGGTTACAAATCGGGAGAGTGAATGGGTTGGCAGTTATTGGACGATCAGGGGAATCGGGGATTTTAACTCCTATTGAAGCTGAGACACCACCTGCGTTAAGTAGATCTGAAGGGAGAGTCATTGCTACAGGGAAATTAGGGAAGATTGCCAGGGAAGCTGTAGCCAATGTGTCAGCTTTAATCAAGAAGTATGCGGGGAAGGACATGTCCCGGTTTGATGTGCACATCCAGTTTTTGCAGACCTACGAGGGTGTGGAAGGAGATTCTGCCAGTGTCTCTATAGCAACAGCAGTGGTATCTGCTTTGGAGGAGCTGCCTGTACGACAGAGTATTGCCATGACCGGTTCGTTGTCTGTCCGAGGTGAGGTTCTACCCATTGGTGGGGTGAATGCCAAGATTGAGGCTGCCATTGAGGCGGGAATTAAAAGGGTTCTAATACCGTATGCGAACATGGGGGATGTGATGCTGGATAAGAGAAATGAGGGAAAAGTTGAGATCGTCCCGGTGAAGACCTTAGATGAAGTCATAGATTTGGCCATGGTTGGACAAGGAAAAGATGAGTTAGTGGAACGGGTGCGGATGTCTATCACCCGGTTTGAAAATGGGTTTGAGGATAATTGATTTCCTTGTTTTGCTTTACCTGATTTTACATAATTTGCCTCTATTTAGTTTTATTTAATTTCTTCTGTTTTTTACCAGATTCATCAAATCTTGAGCGTCTTTGAGGTCATCTTCATTAACCATAAGAGCTGTTATCCCCTCTTCAACAGTACTATGCAACTCACAATATTGAGAAGTCCCACTAAGACACAGACTATCACTATTCCCAATAACGGAACGAGTATCGAACTCACCAGCAAGGCCCCCAGACATCCTCCCAGTAAATCCGCGCTGTACAGAGCAGCCGCAGTCACGTGGACATCTGTATAGTACAATTTGGAAGCCAGTGGAAATTCAGCACCCACAATAACCCCCAGAACAACAATAACCAGGGGAAACATAATTTTGATCATGTGAGGGAGGAATATACCTAACCCTACAGAAAAGATGAACAGCAAAAATTCCAGAACAATCAAAGACCTCTTAGAATACTTATCCAGAGTCCTGTTCATGTAAAAAGCTCCTGCCACCAACCCCACCAGGAAACACGTGATTAAGACACCTATTTGAGAGTACACGTACCCGTACAAAATCTGGAATCCCAGAATAAGAACCACCTCCAAAGCAGTACCTGCAAACCCTGTGGTAAGCAAGGCAAAAGGAACGGGGTGTGGGGCAATCTTTAAGAACAGAATGACAACCAGAACAGCCAGAACTATCAAGAAACTTACAAAATGGCCACGGAATTGACTCATCCAGAATATGATGTAATAGTAGTAGGCTTCGGGCTTGAAATCTGAATTAACGTTAACATCTTCTGTTGTAGACTGTGAAACCATTGAAATCCTATCTTCTGTTAAGGTACCAGAAAGGTAAAATTTATTCACGTACTCTGTTGGTATGTTCTTCTCCTCAATTCTTTCTGCAATCTCGTAGGTTAACCCGCCATCAGAAGCTAAAAAGAAATTTTCATTTCCGGGGATTACGATCACATTCTCGAAGACTGATTTCAGACTCTTATATATGGATGAATTCAACTCTCGTGTCGGTTTCCCCAGGTAGTTGGGAGATGTACTCAAACTCAATGAGAATATCCCATTTTCAGTTAAAATTCTCTTAACTTCTTCAAAGAACTCCACGGTATAAACCCTGTTTAATTGGGCAGAATCAGGATCAGGAACATCCAGAATGATGACATCATACATTGTATCCGTTTCCTTCACGTATCGTCTCCCATCCATCTCATAAACGTGAGCTCCCTCCAGGTTATCCGTATATAATTTACCTACCTTTACAATATCGGGATCTATCTCCACATAATCTATTACCACCACTGGATACTTCAAAACCTCCTTCACTGTTCCTGATGCACCCCCACCAAGTAGTAACACTTTCAACCCTTCCTTATCTGTCTGCACCATGGCATAGTGAACTGTTTCCTCATTGGAGATAATATTTTCAGTGGAGAAAAACGGGACATTGTTCTCAAAAACAGTAATCTGTCCCCTGGATTCTGTAACCACGATATGGCCGTACAGCGAATGTTTCTCATACACAATGTTCTGTCCTTTGTACAATTCTTGGGTTGTTATCCCGTTTAAATCATAGAAAGAGGTTAGAAAACCAAAAAAGCACAAAACTCCCACTGATACATACAGCAGTTTTGATCGTATTGAAAGAGAAACTAAGAAAGAGAGTATTCCATTCATAACCAGAATCACATAAGCTGTTTCAACTTGATTAAAGAGGTATATGAATACAAAACTGAAAAGAGCACCTCCTGTAATGTCTCCCAGGCTGTCAATCAAGTATATCCTCCCAATGTCTGAAGCTTTCCTCTCTTGAGAATACAAATTACAGGCCAAAACCAAAAAGCTCCCCGCCAACAGACAAAAAGGTGTCAACAACACAAAAGACCACACAAAAATCTCGGTCAAATTGGCAATCTCTCCCTGTACAAACAGGATATTTTTTGTCACTCGTATTAAAGAAAGCTGCACTAAAGGGAGAACACCCACCCCTAATTGTGATCCAATTAACACATTAGATTTTCGGGGGAGCTTCTTTCCTATGTAGCTTCCAATTCCAGTTAATAATGTCCAGTTCCCTAGTATTACCCCTATTGTCAATTCATTTCCACCGAAAACTGCCAAAAATTCCCGCATCACCACTAGCTGGGACATTACTGAAGAGATACCCAAAGCTACCACAGAAAGGGTGAGAAGCCTTTTCATGAAAAGGATTACAGAAAGGGCTTTAAATGATTTTCCATCCAATGGCAATAATGCATTAGAAAATAACTGTTCATACCATTTTTGTAGGATATCAGTACAAAAAATGAAGAATTCTTAAATACCCAAATATTTCATAACTAATGATCAATTCCTTGACTTGTTGCCCTCCCGTCACAGAACCGGGTAATATACGATTCTGCCACCTTTTTGGCATTTACCAATGTTTGACCAGAAATACCAGGAACACCACAAACCACAATGAAAGCATTTTCTGTGGATAATGTGATTTTACTCTTGTCTGCATCTCTGTGAGGGTACAACGCAATCAACTCGTCACCTGATTGGATCACCAGTTCATTTCCCTCTAGTAATACGGGAGTTTTCATGCCGATGCCGGTAAATTGCTCATCTTTTTCTGCAAATCGTAACAGCAAATCAGAAGATATTCTATCATTATCAAAGGCTGCTAACGGGACACGGGATTCCATGGATGCCAAATTGTAGCTGTCTACTAACGTGTTTATCCTGGGGAGGGGTTTTCCCTGGATGACCCTGCGGATTAACGCTTCAGAAGCAGGCCTGGTCTTGGTGGGATCGATACCTATCTTCCAGAAAAAGTCTCTGTATAACCGCAGCTCTGTTACATCTTTCAACGTTTCAATGTCGTACTGTAATCTTATCTTGGAGATGAACTCTTTTTTGAATTGTTCTAAACCTTTGCTTTCTCTTTTTACTGTAACATCCTGTATCAACGTGGTTAGAATGTTTAAGTCAGGGAATTTCTCTTTAACTTTGGAATCTATTTTCATAAAAGATCGGATATTTCACAATTGATAAAGGTTACCCTCATGAAGTTGTCAATTGGGTTATTTTCCTTTGTTACACGTGTAACAGTGCAGCAGTGCATATCAATCCCCCCATACTTATTCTTCATATTTCCTGCTGGAATATTCTATGGGGGCACTAGGTGAAATAGCTAATAATTCCCATTATCCACGGGATAAGTGCACTTAAAAGTATGTATGCTTTCTGATATTGCTTAAATGGCATGGAAGGAATACCCTTCACCTTGAAAACAACTTTCTGGAGTCGCTCTATCTCCTTCATATACTGGTCTTCCAGATCTCTTTCTTCTCCAAGAAGATCCCCTTCCATTCTTTTTTGATGTCTTTCAATCTTCTTCTCAATATCTTCCAGGAAACTGGTCTTTCGGGTCTCAACAATATGGTGGTAGTTCAGAACGGGTATAACCAAAAGAACTACAACAACAGTACTGCACAAAACCGAAGTAGAGAAGGGGTTGAAGGCAGTGCCAAAATAATGATTCAAAAGAAACAACATAATGGGAATTGTTAAGACTGGAATAGCCATGTAACTCATTCTGAGCCATAACTCTTCAAGCGGCTGGAACCCTCCTAACCCATCTGCATCATAGGGTTTCAATACCATGTCATAATCCTTGTTTAACTGCCACATGCAGTGGACGACACACAGCATTTTCCAGATGAAAATTCCAAACGTAAAAAAGATTAGAAATTCTACTACAATTTGTACTATTGAATTTACTGGAAAGAAGTAGAAGCTACGCCAACTCACAAATCCTGGGCTTTCATTCTGAATATTGATTAAATAAGCAAAAATTCCAAAGAAACTGAGGAAAAATCCCGGCAAATACATATACTTTTCATTTATTTTTTTCTCGAAATCTTTTAGTGATCCATTGAGGTCAGTCATGACTTCTTCATGGGTGCATCCTCTCTTCGTTATAATCCCATCATCGAAGAGGTCTTTGAATACTTTAGGGATGTAGCAGAAAAACCTCTTTGCTGGATAAAAAACGAGCGTTGGTATTAAAAAAATGAGGATAAAAGTAGGGTCTTTTAACATGGGGCGAGAAAAAGCTTCTTCATACAAAAGAACTACCTTACCCCGAGGAAGGGAATCAATATCAATTTCTGTCAGAGTTCCATAATAGAAACTTGTCAAAACGAGCAAAGCAACGAAGAGAAGTAAAATTGCAAAAAAGACTTTCCATCTACCGATGAGAAAGTTACTCAAAGGATCTCTGAGCGCATTCACCCAGTGAACTTGTGGAGGCTCCATTTTTTCTTCTGGTGAATTGATGGGTCCATGTCCGCATGCTTTTGTTGGATATTTTTTCGCAATTCTATAAACTGAAAGAATTACAGTGATAAGAGAGAGTGGAACAATTATGTAGGCAAGGTAAGGAGATTTTTGATCTGGACAAGAGGGGTATGAAGTCCGTTTAGATATCTCTGGAGTTTGAGGAATTTTATAATGATAAATATCCCAGTTACATTTCCTGTTGTCCATCCAGACGACTATATCTTTATAGATTGCTGGAAATCGTTGATCATGCTCGCTTACTGATATCTGAAATTCTTGTCCTGTCTGAAGGCCAACCCCGTATATATCCCACTCAACAGTGGTATTGCAGCAGTTTCTATTATCGTACCAGACCACAACATTCCCGTAGATTGCTGGAGAACGTTGTTGATTCGGATTAGTAGTTATAGGAAACGCTTCTTCCTTTTTTCCCTCTTTTTCTTCTTTGGAAAGACCATAACCATTATTTTCGTCCCACTGGAGTTCGCGGGCGTAAATATTCCAGTTGCCATCTCTCCAATCCATCCAGACTACCGTATACGTGCTGGAGTCTTTTTGAAGCTCACCATAGATTGCTGGAAACTGCTGACTGTATGGGTTTGCCGTTATCTGAAACTCTCGTGAGCCAGCTATATCATACCCGTAGATATCCCAGTTGTCATTTCTGTTGTCCATCCAAACAACAATATCTCCATAGATCGATGGAAACTGTTGGTCATGCGTGCTCGTGGTTATCCGAAACTCTTGGTCTGTCAAAAAGCTGTACCCGTAAATATCCCAGTGCCCATTTCTATTATCCTGCCAGACCACAATGTTCTCATAGATTGCAGGAGCTACCTGATCTCCTCTCACTGGAGATTCTTGATCATCTGCGTCTTTCGCTATAGGGAGAGGTTTTTTTGTTAGAATGTTGCACCAGTAGATATCCCAGTTCCCCGTTCTATTATCCTGCCAGACCACGATATCTTGATGGATTGCTGGCAATAACTGGTCTTTGGAGTTTGTTGTTATCTGGAAGTCTTCTCCTTCTTCAATATTATAACCGTAGATATTCAGGTTGCCATCTCTATCATCTTCCCAGACCATATAGTTTTCATAGATTGCTGGATGAAATTGGTTATGCAATTCTTCTACTATGGGAACCTCACTGGAACCTTTAACAGACAAAATAGATAACAAGAACACTACTACGAGTATTCCCCACGCCTTTTTGTTCAGTCTCATATTATCCCTCCTTTGCAGGTGAATTCTCTACCTACTCACAGTGTTCAGAACAAATATATAAGCTTTTCTATTACAACTTTCTAAAAAAAATAGATATTTTCATTTTGACAAAAACTAGGAAATTTCATTTAAATCTCAAAAAAATGAATAAATATCTTTTTGTAAATCAAATTCATTATTATATAAGCCAAAAATCGTTTTCAGTGATCTGCCGAATTTTTAATCAAAAAAATAAAAATTAGAATCATATTCACCATATACATCGATATATTCCGCAATTCTTGGTAACGAGTTGTCAAATTGCTGGTAGTTGTCTCGATTTGTTACACGTGTAACATCTTTATTTTTTAGTTATATTCTGTAACCTTTAATAATAGTGGAGATTCACTGTATTATCCAGGAGATAACTACATTAAGGATTGGTTGAATATAACTCTTAAACTGTGTTATGCCAGGAATAACTGCAATCACAAATATGTATGTTTTTTGATATGTGGTAAATGGTAGAGAAGGAATACTCTTCACCTTGAGCTCAATTTCCCGGTATTGCTTTATCTGATCCATCCAGGTCTTTTCCAGGTCTTTTTCTTTATCAAGAAGAGCCTCTTCTATTTTTTTGTAGTATTTTTCAATCTTATCCTCAATATGTTCGAGAAGAGTGGTCTTTTGGGATTTAACAATACGGCGGTAGCTCACAATCGGGTAAACTAAAAGACCCACAATGGCAATGCAGCACAAGATCAAGTCAGAGAACCTCCCCAAGGGATAGAAGGGAGTGCTTGAAAAATAGTTCAGGACAGACAGTATGATGAGGTTCATTAAAACCGGAACGGCCATGAAACTCATTCTGAACCACAGCTGTTCAAGGGGTTTGAATCCTCCCAACCCATCTGTATGGTAGGGTTTCAATACTAGATCGTACTGATTGCTTAACTGCCACATGAAGAAGACTACACAGAACATTTTCCACATTAAAATTCCAAGCACAAAAAACATGGACAGAGCCATGGCAACAAACGCTCCATAATTTAGTGGAAAGAAGTCGAGATTATTCCAACTTACAAAAGATAGTTCCACAAGCGATATCCGACGAGACTGGGTTAAAATTCCCAAGAAAAAGAGGAAAAATCCTGATAAATAGATATATTTCCCATTTATTCTCTTTTCAAATCGTTTCAGTGATTTGTTGAAGCCATCTTCTAGCGATCTGTTGGAGCCAGTTGGAACCTCTCCAGTGATACTTCCTTTCTTCTTTATGATTCCATCTTCATGGAGTGTCTTGAATACGGTGGGAACATGGGAAAAGAAGTTTTTTGCGAGAAAAAAAATGATAATTGCTGTCACGCAGTAAAGAATAAAAACTGGTTCTTTCAAAGTTGAGAGAAAAAGGACTTCTTCTTTCAAAAAGGCTACTTTTTCACGAGGGAGGGAATTAATATCAATTTCTGTCAAAGTTTCAGAATAAAGACTTGCTACTATCTGCAAAGAAAAGAGAAGAAAGAGGGCTAAGAAATAGTTCCGCTTTCTGCCAAAGAGAAAGCTACTCAAAGAATCACTAAGCACGTTTACTTCATAAACTCCTTTGATTTTCTTCTTTTCCTCTGGTGAATTAACAGACTTACGGTTGAATAGAGTTGGATATTTCCTGTAAATGCCATAGGTTACAATAACTATAGCTGTGATGGCGAGGAGAATTCCTGCATAAACAAGAGACTTAGGCTCTGGCTGCTCTCTCAAGCTGGTTGGTATGAGAAACTCTTTTTTTGTGGAAATGTTGTATCCATAGATATGCCGCCTGTGATTTCTCTTATCTTCCCAAACCACATAATCTCCATAGATTACTGGATTTATTTGATCACTTGGGTCTGTAGTAATCTGGAATTCCTCTCTGGTAGAGAGATTATAACCGTAGATATCCCAGTTGCCTTTTCTGTTATCCATCCAGACCACATAATCTCCATAGATTACTGGATTTATTTGATCACTTGGACCTTTCGTGATCTGAAAAGCTTCTGTAGAGAGACTGCACGTGGAAAGACTGCACCCATAGATATCCCAGTTGTTATTTCTAGCATCCATCCATACAACAATATCTTTATAGATTGCTGGATGAAATTGATTAGCTTCATCTGTTGATATCGGGAACTCATTGCTTGTGGAAAGGTTGTAACTATAGATGTCCCAGTTATCACCACAGATCTTATAGTGCCAGACCGCAATATCCCCGTAAATTGCTGGAAACTTCTGCCATCCTTCATCTACAATCTGAACCTTCTTTTTTGTAGAAAAGTTGTACCCGTAGATATTCCAGCCCTCTCTATAATCTGCCCAGACAATAATATCACCATAGATTGCTGGCTTAGATTGGTACTCTTTTGTTTTTCTCTGAGGTTCCTCTTTTGTAGAAAGGTTGTACCAGTAGATGTCCCAGTTGCCATTTCTATACTCTTCCCAGACCACAATGTCTCCGTAGATTGCTGGAGACAATTGATCACTTAAATCTGTTGTGATCTGGAACTCCTTTCCTGTGGAGAGGTCATACCCGTAGATGTCCCAGTTGCCATTTCTGTTATCTTCCCAGACTATAATATTTTCATAGATTGCTGGAGAACGTTGGTCACCTTCGCCTCTTGATATCAGGAAAGCCTGTTCTGTAGGAACCACGCATCCGTAAATATCTAGGTTACCATTTCTGTCATCTTTCCACATAGTGACATCACCATAGATTGCTGGAGACTTTTGCTGTCCTTCATCTGTCGTGATCTGGAACTCCTTTCCTGTTGAAAGATTGTACCCATAGATATCCTCTTTGCCATTTCTGTAATCTTCCCACACAACATATTTCCCATAAATTGCTGGTTCAGATTGACGCTTTGTTTTCGTTATTATAGAAAACTCCTCTTCTGTGGAAAGGTTGTACCCGTAGATATCCCGGCCGTCTTCTCTAATGTCTTCCCAAACCACAATATTTCTGAAGATTGCTGGATTTATTTGAGTCTCCGAATTTTCTGTGATCTGAAACTCTCTTGATTTAGGATCTTCTCCCAAAATATTATACCCGTAAATATCCCAGTTTTTATTTCTGTCATCTTCCCAGATCACGTAATTCTCATAAATCGCTGGATCTTGTTGAATATTCTCGTCTTCAGTGATCTGGAACTCCTTTCCTGTGGAGAGATCGTACCCATAGATGTCTGGATTACCAGTTCTATTATCTTCCCAAACAATGATATTCCCATATATTGCTGGATTTGTTTGATCACCCTCGCTTGTGGTTATCTCAAACTCCTTTTCTGTTGAAATATGGTACCCATAGATATCCCAGTTGTTATTTCTGTTATCCTGCCAGACCACATAATTCTCATAAATTGCTGGAGATCGCTGCTCACCTTCGCCTGTTGGTGTGTGAAACCATTCTCCTGTAGAAACATTGTATCCATAGATATCAGCACTGTCATTTCTATCATCTGTCCAAACTACAGTGTTCTTATAGATTGCTGGTCCAAATTCATTACCTGGATCTTTCGTGATCTGACAAATTTCGGTGGAAAGATCATACCCATAGATATCCCAGTTGTCGTTTTCAAAATCCATCCAAACCACGATATCCCTGTAAATTGCTGGGATCCGCTGATCATTTTGGCTTGTGGTTATGGGAAATTCTGTTGATGTAGAAATATTATATCTGTAAATATCTGCATTACCATTCCTATCATCATGCCAAACCACAATGTCCCCGTAGATTGCTGGAGAGCGCTGATCGCTTGGGTTAGTGGTTATCTGAAACTCTCTTGATTCAGAATCTCCTGATTCGGAAAGGTTGCACCCGCAGATGTCCCAGTTGTCATTTTCAAAATCCATCCAAACCGCGATATCTCCGTAGATTGCCGGAAAACGCTGATCATTTTGGCTTGTGGTAATCTGGAACTCCTTTCCTGTGGAGAAGTCGTACCCGTAGATGTCCCAGTTGCCGTTTCTTGAATCTTCCCAGACTACAATATTTTCATAGATTGCTGGATGAAATTGGTCACACGTATTAGTCGTGATCTGAAACTCTGCTGATTCAAACCCTCCTAATTCAGAAAGGTTGTATCCATAGATGTCCCAATTGCCGTTTCTTGAATCTTCCCAAACTACAATGTTCCCATAAATTGCTGGATAAAATTGGTTGCTTGGGTTTTTCGTTGTGTAAGACTCTTCTCCTGTCAAAAGGTTGTAATAGTAAATGTCCCAGTTGCCGTCTCTTGAATCTTCCCAGACTACAATATTTTCATAGATTGCTGGAGAGCGTTGGTTATCTTCGCTTGGAGATATTTGGAATTCTTCTTCTCTTTCAATGTTATATCCAAATATATTTAGGTTTCCATGCCTATCGTCTTCCCAAATTACAGTATTTCCATAAATTGCTGGATAAAGTTGATTGCTTGTTTTTCCCATTATTTGAGATCGATTGGAACCTTTAACAAAAAAAATAGATAACAAGAACACCATTACAAGCATTCCCAGAGTTTTCCTCTTTACCTTCATATTATCCCTCTCATACAAAATGAATTCATAGAGTGCCACCTAAAAGAATATATCAAAACAAGTATATAGACTTTTCTATTGCCATCTTCACAAAAAGACGGATACTTCTATCTTAGAAAAAACTGACACTATCTATTTAGACCCTATAAAAACAAATTAATACTCTTTTATTATTCTAATTTATCATTATATAAATTCAAAACTATTTTCAGCGATCCATTAAATTCCTCATCAAAAAAGATGAAGATTAAGATCAGATTCACCACATAAACGTTGATACTCCACAATTCTTGGCAACGAATTGTCAATGTCAGTGGTTCTCATTTTTGTTACACGTGTAACATTTCATCTTTTTTGATTATAAATCATTAACTATTACTTCATGATATGAGATAATTCCAAAGCCCGAACATGACAACCCCCTTAGCACATGATTCTCCGTGTACATTTGATCTTGTTCACTACATTTCGACATTGACAGCTCAAACCTAAAGGAGGGTTTATTCCACATTTGTTCAAGTTGGCAGAGGAATTGCTGAAAACATTATCTTAGGTAGAACTAGATGAAATAGCTGATAACGCCAAAGAGTCGAAGGTTTCTTGCGCTAACCATCTATGATCTATATCATCCAGGAAATAATAACACCAAGGAATGATTGACCATAGCTAATAAACTGTGTTATGCACGGTATAATTGCTATAATTGCAATAAAGAAGAGGTATGTTCTCTTGTATGTGGCAAATGGCAAAGAAGGAATACTCTTCACCTTGAGCTCAATTTCCTGGTATTGCTTTATTTGATCCATCCATTTCTTATCCACATCCTTATCTTCCTCAAGAAGAACCTCCTCTATTTTATCATAATATTTCCGAATCTTACACTCGATGGAATCGAGGAGTTTAACCTTTTGGGCCTTAACAATACGATAGTAGCTCAGAATGGGAACGATCAAGAGAAAGACAATGACAATGCTACATAAAATCAAATCAGAAAATTTCCCAATTGGATAGAAAGGAGTGCTTGAAAAGTAGTTCAGGACAGACAGTATAATAAAATCTATCAGGACTGGAATAGCTACGAAGCTCATTTTGACCCACAGTTGTTCAAATGGCTTAAATCCTCCTAACCCATCTGTGTCATAGGGCTTTAATACGAGGTCATAGTCCTTGTTCAGCCGCCACATGAAGTGGACGACACACAACATTTTCCATATGAAAATTCCAAGCAAGAAGAACATGGACAAAGCTATGACACAGAATACAACCCAATTTCTTGGAAAGATGTCGGAATTGTTCCAACTCACAAAGGATAGTTCTCTCAGTGGTGTTCGGCGATATTGAGTGAAAGCTCCTAAACCACAAAGTAAAAATCCTACAAAAAAGATATTACTTCCATTCAACCTATTTTCAAACCCTCTTAGTGATTCATTGAATTTATCTTTGAGTAGTTTCTTGGTGTTGGTTGGAGCTTCTCCACTGGTATTTTCTCTCTTCTTGATAATCCCATTTCTAAAGAGAGTCCTGAATGCTTCAGGAATATGGTCAAAAAATCCCATTGCTGGGAAAAAAATGATAATTGCTGTCACACAATAAAGAATAAAAATTGGTTCTCTCCACATCGGAAGAGTAGAGACTTCTTCCTGCAGAAAAACTACCTTCTCACGGGGAAGAGAGTTAATATCAATTTCTGTCAGAGTTTCAGAAACGCGACTTATCATTACTTGTGAAAAAATGAAAAGAAATAAAATAGCAAAATAATGCCACCTCCTACGCTTGCCAAGGACAAAGCTGCTCAATGGATCTTTGAGTGCATTTACTTTATAGACTTTTGAATTTTCCATTTCTCTTTTTGATGGGCTGGTAGACTTATGCTTGAATAGCTTTGTGTATCTCTCAATAATCCCATAAACTAAAATAATAATGGCTATAGATATCAAAATTCCTGCAAGAACAGGAGAACTGGATTCTGGCTGCTCTTTTGAGCTTATTATTATGGGAACCTCCTCTTTCTTGGAAAGACTGTAGTAGTAGATATGCCGCTTGTGATCTCTATCATCTCTCCAGACTATAATGTCCCCGTAGATGGCTGGAGATGATTGATCATCTGAATTTATTGTCACTTGAAACTCTTGTGATATCAAAACATGGGGACCATCAGCATCTTTTCTTTGAAGCTTGCGACCGTAGATGTCAGAGTTGCCATGTCTTGAATCTCTCCACACCACAGTGTTCTCATAGATGGCTGGAGATGATTGATCATTTGGATCTGTTGTTATTTGAAACTCTTTTCTTTCGGAAAGGATGTATCCATAGATGTCAGAGTTGCCATTTCTTAAATCTTCCCAGACCACAATGTCCCCGTAAATTGCTGGAGAACGCTGATTCTTTTTATCCATCTGTATAGGAGGAATACTCGATTTGTCTGAAATATTGTATCCCAAGATACCCCAGTTGCCTTGTCCAAAATCTCTCCACACCACAATTTCCTCATAGATTGTGGGTTTCAATTGAGATCTCCTATCTCTAATGATCGGAAACTCCTCTTTTTCGAAAAGGTTGTACCCATAGATGTCAGTATTGCCATTTCTTGAATCTTCCCAGACAACATAATCTCCGTAGATTACTGGATTTTTCTGACTGCTCTTGTCTTTAGTGATCTGAAATTCTTCTCCTGTCAAAAGGTCATATCCGTAGATGTCTGAGTTACCATGTCGATCATCTTCCCAGACAACATAATCTCCGTAGATTACTGGATTTTTCTGACTGCTCTTGTCTTTAGTGATCTGAAATTCTTCTCCTGTCAAAAGGTCATATCCGTAGATGTCTGAGTTACCATTTCTTGAATCTTCCCAGACCACAATGTCCCCGTAGATTGCTGGATTTTTCTGATCACCTTCACCAGTCCTTACGGGGAATATTTGTTCTGTAGGGAGATTGAACCTGTAGATGTCCCAATTACCATTTCTGTGATCTTGCCACACAATAGTGTCACCATAGATTGCTGGCGAACGTTGATGCTCTTCATTTGTCGTGATCTGAAACTCTTTTCTTGTGGAGAGGTTATACCTATAGATATCTGAATTATAGTGTCTGTGATCTTGCCACACAATAGTTTCACCATAGATTGCTGGCGAAAATTGGTCCTCTTCATTTGTCGTGATCTGAAACTCTTCTCCTGTCAAGAGGTTATACCCGTAGATGTCCCAGTTATCATGTCTGTTATCTTGCCACACAACATAATCTCCGTAGATTGCTGGATGAAATTGATCCTCTTTATTTTTCGTGATCTGATCCTCCTGCCTTTTCAAGAGATCGTACCTATAGATGTCTGAGTTGCTATTTCTATCATCTTCCCAGACCACAATGTCTCCGTAGATTGCTGGAGAACGCTGGTTACTCTCATCTGTCGTGATCTGAAATTCTTCTTTTGTCAAGAGGTTATACCCGTAGATATCCCAATTACCATTTCTGTTATCCTCCCAGACCACATAATCGCCGTAGATTGCTGGTTTTTTCTGATCACTTATGTCTGTCGTGATGCAAAACTCATTTCCTGTCAAGAGGTTATACCCGTAGATATCCCAATTACCATTTCTGTTATCCTCCCAGACCACATAATCGCCGTAGATTGCTGGCAATAATTGATCCTTCTCGTTCATGGTGATCTGAACCTCCTCTTCTGTAGAAAGGTTATACCCGTAGATGTCTTTGTTACAATCTCTAGAATCTGAATCTCCTTCACTTGGATTTTTTTCCGTGGAATTCTCTTCATTTAAATCCTCTTCTTTAGGACCTTCTTCTTTGGAATTTTCTTCTTTGAAACCTTCCCAAACAACATAATCTCCATAGATTGCTGGAAAACATTGATCACCTTCGTTTGTCGTTATGAAATCCTCTTTTTCTGTGGGAATTCTGTATCCATAGATGTCCCAGTTGCCATTTCTGTAATCTGTCCATACAACAAGATCCTCGTAGATTGCTGGAAAACGTTGATCCTTCTCGTTTGTAGTGATTTGAACCTCTACCTTTTCAGAAATGCTGAACCAGTAGATATCTCCATTATTATATCTATCATCTTGCCACACAACATAATCTCCAAAGATTGCTGGAGAACGTTGATCCTTCTCGTTTGTCGTTATGGGAACATCTTCTTTTTCGGAAAAGCTCCACCAGTAGATATCCCAGTCGCCATTTCTGTTATCCATCCAGACAACACAATCTCCAAAGATTGCTGGAAACTGTTGGTTACCTTCACTTATTGTTACGGGAAACTCTTCTTTTTCGGAAAGATTATACCCGTAGATGTCCCAATTACCATTTCTTGAATCTTGCCAGACCACAATATCCCCGTAGATTGCTGGAGATAGTTGATCACTTTTTTTTGTCGTAATCTGAAAATCTCTTTCTGTGGAAATTCTGTATCCATAGATGTCCCAATTACCATTTCTGTTATCTTGCCAGACTACATAATCTCCGTAGATTGCTGGAGATAGTTGATCACCTTCGCCCTCCTTTATTGGAGACTCCCGTGATCTCAAAAAACAGCCAGTATTACTGCATCCAACCTTGCGACTGTAGATGTCCCAATTACCATTTCTGTTATCTTGCCAGACCACATAATCTCCGTAGATTGCTGGCGAAAATTGATCCTTCTCGTTTGTTGTGATCTGAAACTCATTTCGTGTAGAAAGGCTGTACCCATAGATATTCGGGTTCCCATCTCTATCATCTTCCCAGACCATAATGTCTCCGTAGAGTGCTGGGTAAAACTGATTACTAGGATTCTTCATTGTTTGAACCCTATCAGAACCTTTAAGAGAAAAAATAGAAAACAGCAAAACCATTACAAGTACTCCCCACGCCTTTTTGTTCACTTTCATATTATACCTCCCTTACTGTGAATTCTCTACCTAAAGAGAGTATGCAGAATATATAGGTTTTTCTATTGCAATTTTTATAAAAAATGGATACTCTCGTCTTAATAAACCCCAAAGAATTTCTTTTAAATTTCATAAAAACAAAAAAATACTCTTCTATCAGCTAGATTCATCAGTATGTGAATTCAAAATCATTTTCAGTGATCCATTAAATTCTTAATCAAAAAAGACAAGACTAGAAGAGATCCACCACACATGTTACTACTCCACAATTCTTGGCAACGAATTGTCAATGTTGGTAATTATCTCAACTTTGTTACACGTGTAACATCTCATTTTTAATCGTATTCTAAAATATTTGATAATAAAAGAAATTCAGCATATTTAACATCTTTAACACTGAGAATTTTTTGACAGTAGAGTAACACCAAACCTTTATAAATTTCAGAATGTGAACCCATCTATAGGTGATATACGTGGCATTTGAAAAACCCTGGACTGAAAAATACAGACCCCAAATCCTAGACGAAGTCATTGGCCGCGACAGCATTGTAAAACGGTTAAAGTATTACGTGGAAAAGCAGAACATGCCCCATTTACTCTTTGCAGGGCCCGCAGGTGTTGGTAAGACCACCTGTGCTATCTGTTTGGCCCGCGAATTCTTTGGAGAAACCTGGAGACAAAACTTCCAGGAAACCAATGCATCCGACGAAAGAGGCATCAACATGGTCCGCCAGAAAATCAAGAATTTTGCCCGAACCAGACCCATTGGCGGCGATTTCAAAATCATCTTTTTAGACGAATCTGACGCCTTAACATCAGATGCTCAAAACGCTCTCAGGAGAACCATGGAAATGTATACCTCCACCTGCCGGTTCATCTTATCCTGTAATTACTCCTCCAAGATTATCGACCCCATCCAGTCCAGGTGTGCAGTCTTCCGGTTTGGCCCTTTGCCAGATGAAGCTATTGAAACCAAAGTGAACATGATCACCCAAAACGAAGGGTTAGCCATAACATCTGATGGCATGAAAGCTCTCCTGTACGTGGTAGAAGGTGACATGCGCAAGTCTGAAAACCTGCTCCAAGCAGCTTCTGCCTTCGATGAAATAACTGCTGACATCATCTACCAAGTATCTGCCAGAGCCACCCCCGAAGATATCCGAAAAATGATGGAAAACGCTTTAACCGGTGAATTTCTTGCTGCCCGAAAACAGTTGAGCGACCTCCTTTTGAAGCACGGGTTATCAGGGGAAGACATTCTAAGACAGATGCACAGAGAAATTTTTAACCTGGATATCCCTGACCAAAAAAAGATAAAGCTAATAGACCGCTTAGGGGAGCACGATTTCAGATTAGTAGAGGGATCAAACGAGAAGATACAGCTAGAATCCTTTCTAGCCTCCTTTGCACTGGTGCAGTAGATCATCTACGTATGTGCACTAACTGACCATCTCATGTGAATCCATATATGCATAGGTTACGGCAGCATAAAAAGCAGCATAAAACACTACATTTACAATAACCAACACTGCACCAACAACAATCAGCACAGGAAAGAGTGAGGTTACCTCCGCAAAATCTGGATACAGTAATTCCTCAAAATCCAGTACACCACCCACGGTTAGTACAGCCCACAATACGCCATTGACCAAAAAGGGTACCAACACAAAGAATAATACGATCAAAAAACTGGGAAGGAAATTCTTCTTTGTGGTGTCAAATCCATCGCCGAGAGATTCGGAAAACCGCTTCCCGCTGACTATGTATGCAGGTTTCATGTAAATGAAAATCACCATAAAGGCAACCATGATCACAATCATTATTCCATACATGACAGCCATCCCATAAAACTGAGTAATTGATGGAGCAGGAGAATACTCTGATGGAATTGGGGTAAAAGAGGCCGTCATAGCAAATATGACCACAGAAATAATAATTGATAGAATAGACCCTACCACTAACCATGCAAGTACCATAATAAATGTTATCACTACTAATCCAATGTATTTGGACAGTGCTTTTCTCGCTGCATCCACAATGGATACTGATTCATTCTTAAAAGCAGAAGCGGCAGCAGCAAATGTCCATCCCTCAAAAAAGGGAAATGTAAAGAACACAAACAAAATAATCAAAAAAATGAAGGCAAAAAAACCAAAAATTCCTCCCATCACTGCAAATGGTGCTTCTTCTGCTGAAGCAACCATGTCAAAAAGTTCAAAAAATCTGCTAAAGGTGTATACAATAATGAGACCAATGACCAGGAAAAACACAGTGAAGGGTACAACCACTGTGGGGTGGTGAATGACACAGGAAAATGCTCTCTTCATGGTGGGGATAACTGTGATTTTTCTCATGGTTACTATTCTTATAGGTGAAATATAAATGTTTCGACTGTTCACGTTGCATTGGTTGACTATGAGCAAAGTAATTATTCTGCTTCTGGTAGTTCATTCTCCAACGATTGATCTGCACGAATGCCACACGCCCTTTCAGCAAACAGGGGATAACCTTCAGGTGACGCATCCTCCCTGGCATGAACTGTCCTTTTGTGAATAAATTTTGGGTGAAATGACAAATTATCCAAAATATTACACGTGTAACATATCGTCCTCCAAAGACGTGACAATCCCGGGCAAACCATAGCTTTAAAAACTCTTCTAAGACTCTCAATCCATGCCAACCTCTCGCATGCTGGTGATAACTTTTTTCACTCACTTAACTAATGACGGGTTTGAACTGATTTTGCCTACATTACTCCCGTTGATCGCTCGCGAGTTTTCCCTATCCGGTTCTGAAATTGGCTTTCTAGGAGGCTGTATGCTTATTACGCTGGGGCTGGGCCAATTCATTATGGGTTACCTCTCTGATAGAACAGGGAAACGGAAAATCTTCGTCATTTTGGGATTACTCTGCCTTTCTGTAAGTTTTTACCTTATGGGAGTGTCCCAATCGTATTACGAGTTAGTACTCTGGAACTTACTGGCCGGACTGGGTGCCAGCGTCTACCACCCTGTGAGTGTCTCACTGATCTCGCAGGTGTATAACCAAAAAAAGGGAAAAGCATTAGGAATCCACGGCGCGGGAGGCAACCTGGGCATGGCAGCCTTTCCCTTAATTTCTGGATTGCTCGCTGGAGTTTACGGGTGGCGGTTCGTTTTCAAGATGTTTCCTGTTATGGGCTTTGCAATCTGCCTTTTGTTTTATTTTTTGGTTAAAGAAGAAAAACCTGTAAAGAAAACAGTCAAAGTCCAAACTTTATTTATTCGAAAGATTTTTGTGGTGATTATTACGTTGGGGTTTGTTTCCATGACTGCCAAAGGGCTGCAAATCTTTCTGCCCTTGAAGTTGTCCGACCTTGGGTATTCCCCAGCTAATTTTGGGTTATTTCTATCGTTGTTTAATGGATTTGGAGTTATTGGTCAGATCATTGGCGGCTACTTTTCAGATATCTATGAAAAACCCAAGATGATCTTCATACTTTCAGTTGTATCCGGCATTATGATGTATCTTTTGTTGTATGCTTCTGGTTATGTGGTAATGCTCTTCTTCGTGGTTACAGCAGGATTAGTCTTCAATTGTATATGGCCCACCTTGTTTGGGTTATTAACTGATAGAACGCCAGAATACATACATGGGACTGGGTTAGGATTATTCTTCAGTATAGGGTGCATTATGGCTTCAGCTTCTCCTGTTTTAATGGGCGTGGTCACTGATGTATCATCCATGCAAATTTCCTTTATACTGGTTCCCGTGTTTGCATTGTTGGGAGCTTTTGTTATACTAAAAAAGTAGTTAGTTACCTACTGGGTTACTCTCTTTTCCCGACCAGTTGTTGTTACACGTGTAACACGTGTAACATGAATCCATGAGTATTGTCGAGAGTGACAATGATGCCACAATGTCCAGCAACCCTTGAACCTTTTTTCCTTTTAATCCAATCCTCTCAAGAAGGCCTTCACATTTTTCCCCAGATCAGGAAGGTAGTACCCACCTTCTAAAAGACCAAACCGTCTCTTGCAGTGATTTTTAACCAAGTTCCCTATAATATGATAATCTTCTGTGGTTAAAATGCCTCCCCAACCCTTTTCGTACGTATCAAAGCCTGCTGACACACCTATGATATCGTACTCTGTATCGTTGAGTGTTCTCTCAATCTCCTCCACGAATTTGTATCTGTCATCTGTTCGCAAATTTAAAATGGAAACCCAGGGTTCATCGCCTAAAATGTTGACTGTCCCATCTCCAAAGTGGAGGTCAATATCCAGGATTAAAGCTTTCTCAATCAGTGATTGCTCCTTCAACATCTTCAACGATAATGTCATATTATTAAAGAAGCAGAATCCCCATGCAGAATGTGTGCTCGCATGGTGCCCTGGAGGGCGTATCAATCCGAAAGCGGGCTCATTCAAAGCGATTTCTGCAGTTTTTACCGCACCTCCTGCTGAGTATAATGCTACTTTATATGCTTCAGGGTTATGGCGTTTCACAGATTGGATGTGGGCTGCAGAATGCACCAGTTCTAAATCTTTTTCAAAAATTCTTTCAGGTTCTGTAACCTCGTATTCTTTTACACTCTCCAAAATGCGTGAAATTCTCTCTGGACACTCACAGGAAGCTGTAGGATAATCTTCCAAGTATACAGGGTGGTACACTATTCTCATGATAACAGATACAATGACCCTTTTATAGCTTTTGCGATAGTACCTCTGCTATCAAGGGTGTTACATCCACTTTGGCATACGGATTTTCAATTGTGTTGGTGGTAATGACCTCTACATCTTTGTCCCAGGTAATGGGTTTGGAAAAAATCCCGTGGACAGCACACACAATCACTTTTTTTGATTTGAATGTTTTACAGATGCCAAGTGCTTTTTTAATAGTACCACCTGTGGAGATCATATCATCTGCAATGATGACGTTCCTGCCTTCTGGTATTTTTCCTGTGGTTTCTATTTCCCCTGTTGTTGTGTCTCTTTTCTTCTCTAAGACTGCAACATCTGCATTAAAGGGTTCTGCCACGCGCTGCGCCCACTTTTCAGCTTCTTCATCAGGAGCTACAACCAATGGGTTCTCCAGTTTGTACGATGTAAGGTAATCCCGTAATGCATCTACCCCTGAAACATCATGTAAGGTAATACCTTCAACTAGGTCTGCTGTTCTCTGGCGGTGTAAATGAAAAGTGACAGCAAATATATCTTTAATTCCTAGATCTTTAAAGATTTCAAGAATATATTTTGAAGTAAAGGATTCTCCTTTTCTGAAGACTTCATCCTGCCTCGAATAAGGTAGGTAAGGCATTATTAAGACGATTTTTTCAGTTCCTTGTTCTTTCAAGTTTTTTATGGAAAAGATGTATTCCAGAAGGTATTTATTGGGATCAAAATTCAAAGAAGACAACGTGTTAACGAGGATAACCTCCTTTGGCGCTTTCAAAATACGAGGGTTGATCTCGCCATCAGGAAACCTTCTTCTTTCCATTTCCACAAGGTCGCACTTCAAATGGTGAGCCAAAGTTGAACAGAAATCTGTCTTGGGACCAACCAGCTTCATGAAACAAAATATACTGTGTATTGAAAAAGGTTTCCATGGCGGGTTATCGTTTTCGTGTCAGTCAATGTCAGCCTTTTGTTTTCAATTTCCTCAGCATTATTGCAGCTCATCACTCAATGATCAGTATAGCTTCACCGATCTCGTAGAGGAAGAGCATGGCAGTAAAGTAGTCAACACCAATTACAGATAAGAGGGTGACTACATCTTCAGCTATGGCAGGTTCAGAAGGAGATTCATCAGCTTTGAGAGTATCCTCTGTTTTCACGGTCTTTGCAGCTATTCTGAGTGAAACATCTTCAATGCGGTTTTGATGGTACAATATCCTGTCAAGTTCTGATTCCATGATGAATTGGTCTTCTACATCCAAGAGTGGCAGTATCATCCTCAACCATTGTAATCCACTTTTTCCGAATTGATCTGTGCACTCACATGGGGGGAATTCGTACTTATCAAGGATTGTTTGTCAGAAATTGAAAATAAAAGAAAAAATTTGAAATATATTCTGATGGCAACAGAGGGCATGAAAGTGGGAGGGAAATCCTTTCAGCACAAAAATAGGTTTTTTTATTGCTTTTGAGTAGAGTCCAAGTCTTTCTAACCGCAA
>Ga0209636_10000158_pt1 | contig 56502 bp, 49 predicted proteins | sample DeeMarSWOR152_54_FD_187464 | JGI IMG/M metagenome (GOLD analysis project Ga0209636, IMG submission 187464) | Marine sediment microbial communities from White Oak River estuary, North Carolina - WOR-1-52-54 (SPAdes) (version 2) | ecosystem: Environmental > Aquatic > Marine > Intertidal zone >...
CCACAATATCCTGCAGCATCATAGGTCAGTGCATATCCTTTTTCTGTCGTATAGATGAAGCCATTTACTGCGGTAGGCAAAAAGTTCATCTTGTTGCTTTGCTGTTCCATTCTGAACGTGTACAAGGGCGTATTTGCTGTCCGCGGGCTGGCTGTAACACATGTTACGGCTAAAGATACAACAGCTACACTTATGACTGCAATTAATTTCTGTCTCCTATTCATGGTTACCACCTCCTTTCAGGTTTGCATTAGATAAAAAGAAAATAGTTATAAATCTTTTGGTTTTATCTCATTTTGACATTGACACTAGATTTATTTTCAAGTGAGAAGAAACAAAGAAATAGATGCTCCCACTTTAAACTCTCCAAAAAAAAATATTTTGGTGCTGCCACATCATTAGTGTTTGTCTCGATTTGTTACACGTGTAACAATTTTTTTGGTTTTTTTTTATAAGAATTTTACACCTCTACAATGTTTGTTTTATCTGCAAAATAAGAAATAATTATAAGCTTAAAACCTATTTTACCTTTATTAATTTCATAATATTCCATTGACATAGTTGATAGAAATCTTTATAAACACTTAAGGTCTATAAGAGACAAAATTGATAGGAGGTGAAAGAAATGAAAGGTAGAAAAACCACAGTACTTATTCTGGTAACCTTACTGAGCTTGAGTATTCCTGCAGCTTTTTCCAGCAACGATTCCTTTGCCGTAGAATATCAATTCAACGCTGTAGTAGTAAACGACCAATGGGTCATCGAGGGTACGATTCTCCAGGAAATACCAGGTGAGCCATTAATTCCGTTTTACCCTGCCAGAATTCTGTTACCGCAGGATGCGGAAGTAAAAGACGTCAAAGTGAAATCTGGTATCCCTGTAATCCAGGAAGGATTCGACATTGCATGGGGCCAACCGCCGTGTACGTTCAGTAGTGCAGAAGCTGCTGAGAAAGTGGGTAAGAATGAACAGATCTACAACTCCAACAACTGGTACCCTGAAAAGCTGTACGAAGTTTTATCAATAGAATCTTTCAGAGGGTTCCAAATATTGAACGTGATGCTGTACCCGCTGCAGTACAAACCAAAATCTAAAACAGTGAAATTCTACTTACAGTTGACTGTTGATGTACAATTCGGCAAAGGGTTAAAGAACAAGTTATACCGAGGGTTACAAGGTGACAAACAAGCTGTTTCAGGCATGGTGGACAACCCTGACATGGTGGCAGCATATGCAGAACCTGCTGAGGCTGTACCATTCCTCACAGGAGGACCCTACCAATACATTATCATCACCAACAGTACATTAGCCCCTGCATTCCAGGAACTGCTCTTGCACAAGATCGATTACGTGAACAGAGCCAAAATCATCGATGTAGCCTGGATCTACAGTAACTACACAGGATATGATAATCCAGAAAAGATCAGAAACTTCATCATTGACGCATACAACGACTGGGACACTGAATACTGCTTGTTAGGTGGAGACATAGCTGCAGTCCCCTATAGGGGATTCTACATCTATGCAAATGGATACTACGATTACGATATGGCAGCAGATATGTACTTTGGCTGTTTGGACGGCAACTTTGATGCAGATGGTGACCACGTGTACGGGGAACCCAACGACGGTGTCGATTGGTTGGAAGAAGTCTTCATTGGGAGAGCACCAGTGGAAACAGTTTCGGAAGCTGAACTATTTGTGGACAAAGTCATTAACTACGAATTGGCTGTAAAACCCAAAGTCTGCCAGTTCCACGCAGCCATAATTGCCCCTGGTAACAATCCAGATTCCCGGACAATACCGTGGAATTGTGAACAGTGGGTACCTGAGGACTACACTATAAAAGAACTCTTTGAACAGAACGGCCCCATCACAAAGGACGACTGGAGAGATGCCTGGGATGGTTCATACGATGGCGAACCCCATGTACCGCCTCTGACCTTCCAGCACGCGGGACATGGATCTACCACATGCTATGGCATTTCTTCCAGTGTAAACTGGTGCAATGCAGATGTATCCACGTTAACCAATACCTTCTGGCCCATCCACATGAGTGTGGCTTGCCACAGTGGGAACTTTAAATACAACGATTGTTTAGCAGAAACCTACGTCAAGGATGACTGCGGCGCTATTGCCTGCATGCTGAATGTCAACTACGGTTGGTTCTCCACACTTGATGCATCCAAGTACTCTGGTGACTTCTTAGAGACCATGTTCAGAGGGTTATTCGACGACGGGAAGGAGCACTTAGGTGAATTACTGAACCAGGCTAAATCCTACTGGGTATCCCACGCGCAGAGCAATTCCACCTACCGCTGGTGCTATTACGAGATCAACTTACTGGGAGATCCTGAATCACCGTGCTTAACCAAGAGAAGACCAGTAACGCCCCCCACAGTCATTATTACCAACCCACCAGACGGATCAATCGTCTCTGGAACAGTCGAAATCACTGTGAGGATAGGTCCTCTTGACAGTGTCACACCCTATAAAGGAAAGATTGACACAGTAGAGTTCTACATTGACAATGTACTGGTGTACACCGATACTGTAAAACCCTTCGTCTACGAATGGGACACCACCGACTACCACGATGGAAGGCACACTATCTATGTGAAAGGTTACTACTCTGACATCTTCAGGGACGATGATATAGTCACTGTCAACGTGAACAACAGTACAGAACCCTACGTGAGGATCACCAATCCGCAGCATGGATCAACAGTGTCTGGTATTGTTCTTGTTACCACAGAGACTGCAGCTGTTGACACAGTGAAGTTCTACATCAATGGCGAATTAGTGTACACCTGTAGTAGTGAACCCTTTGAATTCAAGTGGGACACCACCGAGTACGAGGATGGAACCTACGAGATATTGGCCGAAGGATACCAGGGTAATACACCTGTAGCCAAAGATGCGATCAAAGTTACTGTCAGAAACGCTGTTTGACGTGGAGCAACTCTTCGCTGGTACTTTACCTGCAGAAATCAGAAAATTTTTTTTCTTTTTTTATTAATCTAACAGATTAGTAAGAGGTTGTTCTGCATCAGATATATGTGAAGAATTTCTTTCACATATCAAACATCGCTGTAACTTTCACGAGCATGCTATGAGAGATTCACTTCTGTTTATTTGAGCTTTGATAATGCACTATTAACCCTGCCAGTGAATGCTCCTAAGTCACTCCAGTATGCTTTGATTTCCTTCTCCAGAGCAAGAGAGTAAGAGCTAGTAATCCCCCAAAAATCCCCGCAGCCCAGTAAACTAGGGTATTACCCTGCACAGGATGTTCAGACACATGTTCAACCACTGGTTCTTCTTCGATGAAAAGTTCATCTTTCTCTTCTTTCTCTTCTACAACAACTTCATCTTTTTCTTCCTGATTCTCCTTCACTTCTTCTCCTTTCTCCTCTTCTTTCTCTTCCTCTTTCAAAGGAACTTCTAATGTAAGACTGTTGATCTTCTCTCCGAGAACCATGCGAACATCCAGTAACTGTTCAGGATTAGTTTCCCATTCATACCAGCTTTTCACAATTTTTCTCACATTTCTGTCAACAAAGGATTCTTCACCCAAAGATTTCAGCATGACAAAATACTCGTAATCTTCCATTCCTTCTCGTAGCACTTTCAATCTGATGGAAGGTAAACACCCTTCCTCTGCAGGATACAGCAACGAACCCTCCCCATTAAAGACTTCCTCTCCCTCTCCCCAGGTTCCAGGGTCCTCCCACGGGTCGTCAACTCTATCCCAGTAGTTGGCCACCCAGTACAACAATCCTGAAATCTTGGACTTCCAGATCATCCACTCTGTTACCCTGTAGTTCAACACAGGAAAATCCAGCTCCCAGTACGGAGTCTCTTTCTCCCCCTGGCACAAAGCACTGTATGTCCAAAATTTATCTCCCAGTTCCTGCCTCTCTCTGATCAATTCCTTTTCATCTTCTATACAAAAAAACAAAGGACACCAAATATCCACGTACCCGTACAAATTTCCCCAGGATACATCATCTGGAGTCAACTGCTCTGTCACTAAAAAGGTAATACCTGGATGAATACTGTCAAAAATCTCCCCAACGTCTCTGACTTCTTCATATGCTCTCCAGTCGTTGGGTTCGTCAATAACATATACAAAGAACCTGTCCTCCCACCCGTGCGCTGCGTAGTACTCATATAGACTCCGAAAATATCTAGTAGTTTTATCCACATCTTTACCAAAAGGGTCCTCAAAAGGCCAATCACTGTAAAATGGATAAGCAGAACTGTTAACCTGTAACGTGTCCATGAAATACTTCAAGTGTTTATGACTCTCTCTTGTATCAATTGAGCCATCCTCATGCACTTCAGGCATTCCAAAAAGCAAATCTCCAGGCATAATCCTGTGGCTGATCAACGTCTCGTAGTAGATGTAGAAGACGTCTTCCAGTCTAGGCGAATCCCAGTCTAAATTGTGAGCTTTGTAGATCTCGTGGTGGAACACGCCAAAAGAAGATCTCAGAGATGTCGGTTTGGGCAGCGTAAAATCCCACACGTGAACCATTAATGGTATCTCTACTACATCATCCATTTCTATACGAATTAAACATGACAGAGGAAACACCCGAAGAATGGACAACACATTTCACAGGTTAATGATAGACATAGCTAATGTAACAATCAAAAGCGATTTGGAATCCCATGCCCAGAGTACACTATCATTAGTGAAAAAAGGGTTCTCTCCACGTAACCCCTACATTATCTTGCTGACTCTATATTGCTGAGTCACCCCAGGGATGTCCTTTTTCTTCACCCCAGGGATCTCCATTATCACATAGCAGGACGTTCCATCCCGAAGATATGAAATCGTTCATACTATCTCTATGAGATCAAACCTTAAGAACTTTTCGGTATATTGGATAAACTGAAACCTTTGCACAAGAATGGTCAAGAAACATCTTAGTGAATGCAATCAAGAGGGCATAAAAAGAAAATTCAAGAGTTCAGAAGATTGTTACACGTGTAACAACATTAAACCAACACCAAGAAATGGACAATTCCTCATCTAATGTAACCTCAAAGAAAGCTTTTACATTCCATCGCTTGTTATTCTCATGCTCTCTCTGCCAGAACTCCAGTGTACACGTAACCCTACTGGCACAAAGATTACCTTATCTCTTCAATTCTTGCTTTTTGCTAGTCATCCCAAGGATGTCCCTTTGCATTCAAATCATCCCAAGGATGTTCCTTTCCGGCTAACGTGATGTTCACCATCGAAGGCATGAAATTCATCATAAAAACTATTTGAATACAAAGCTTAAATACTTTTTGGTGAGCTAAACAGAATTTATAAATTTATAAACCATCAAAATTTCTCTCAATCACCAGAGATTAGACAAAAAATAGTAGAAAACATGGCCACGAAGATGCATTTAATAAGAAATAACCACATTAAATCAACACACCATTTGTCTCAATCCAGACTATCAATTATACCTCCCCATATGGTTGCAGACATTTATCCATCAGTATTATTTGTTACAATTTATCCAAAACCAAAAATCTTTTCTCCTTTCTCAACCCCTTATCATCAATAACAACGCCTCCAACAAATCCTGCATATTTAAACTGCTTCATCATTATTCTCTCAATCTCTTTATTTTTTTTGAAATACTGGATCACACCCCTCCCATTAACTTTTAACAATCGGTAAATTTCAGTTGCCGTGCGTCTGTAGACATCAGATACCTCCTTTGGTGTTGTACATCCTTCTTCAACAAAATTAATTGATGAAATTGAAATAATTCCACCAAATTTCCCATTCAGAAAGGGAAACCTTTCTCTCATATCTGCCTTCACCACATGAAATCCTTTTTCAACAGCAAACCTCAGCATATCCAGCGAGAAATCAACTCCCACCACATTTGTGAACCCATTCTCACGCAGCACCATCATGGTCCATCCGGTTCCGCACCCTAAATCCAAAATCTTTTCTTCCTTTATCAGATTGTTCCCTTCCAGTAACTCTATTGCCCTTTGTGCAGTCTTTTTCTGCAGTTCAAACAAGTGCTTGTCCTGTTCGTATAATGCAGCATTTTCACCAAAGAAATCATAAACAGTTGGTTTTCTACCCATTATATTCACCTGTCCACTCTACCACCGATATGTATTCAACCTATACGCTAACTTTTTGAGAGAGGATGAGAATTCTCGTATATTTCCTTTTTGTACTCATCAGTCACGTGGGTATATATCTGTGTGGTGGATAAACTTGCATGACCCAGCAAATCTTTGATAACCATGATATTGGCCTTATTCTGGAGCAGGTGTGTGGCAAAGGTGTGCCGTAACGTGTGGGGAGTCACTTTCTTTTTGATGCCAGCCCTCTTGGCATGCCGTTTCACAAGAATCTCAATATACCGGTCAGTTAATCGGGTACCTCTCCTGTTAACGAACAAGGCGGGATTTTCATCTGCTCTCTCATTTAAGTACTCTCCTATCAATTCTAAGGTTCCATCATCGATAAAAACTACTCTATCCTTTTTTCCTTTTCCCGATCTGACACGTATCACATTTTCTTCAATAGTATCCCTGTTCAACCCCACCAATTCGGAAACCCTCAACCCAGAAGCGTACAGCAACCTGACAATTGCCAAATCTCTCTTACTGAATATGGAATCCAGCAATTTTTCCATCTCTCCAAAATTCAAAAATGTGGGAAGCGTCTTCTCCACCTTGGGAAGCTGGATTTTGTCTGCAGTATCCATTTCATACAATCGATAAAACGTTCTCAATGCATTAATATGTCTGTGAATCGTTCTTAAACTGCACTCTTTCTCTCTCTGTAAGAATAACAGAAATCCTTTCAAATCCTGGGTTGTCACTTTTTTGAAGTTTTTGCTGCAAAATTGAAGAGCTCTCTCAATGGTGATGCGGTACGCTTTGATCGTATGTTTTGAGTACCCTCTTAAAGCTAGGTCTGTTATGAAAGATTGAACTGCTTCATTGTTGTTCATCATTAGTTAATAAGATTGTCACGTTATAAAGCTTTCGTCCACGTTGTCGTTTGGCTGCTGTTACACGTGTAACATTAACCTTTTGTGAGATCCCACAACTCTTTTATTAATTCAGCCACTTTCTGGCCTTTTTCAGTGAGCTGATAAATTCGTATCCTTCCTTCTTTTGTAGAGGTTACGTACTCCATTTCTTCGAAGAGCTTTAATGTTTGAAGAGCATGGGGGTACATGGTGCCACTTTTTTCTGCAAGAGGGCGGATGTACGCTGCTCCGTTAAGGAGGTGCATCATGATCAGTGCTTTTTTTTCGTTCAAGAATATGTTCTTCATAACAAGAATTAGTATAAGATATATATAAACTTTTTTGTAGAATATTTTTCTAAGTATTTTTTCTTGTTATATTGATTTATTATATATTTCATAGTTAATTTAAAATCTTATAACGTATCCTGTAAATAATTGCAAATGTATGAACCTGAGAACAGGAACCGGTTCTGATTTCAAAGCTTTAGAGAAATTCTAGGGACTGGAGACCCAAATAATTATATACATGGTCTAAGAAAAGACGTGAGATTGAAAATGGACGCTACCAGATCAAATAGAGCCCATGTAGTAATTCACAAGCAGGAGGTAGTATAACGGTTGGCTCAATGATAACTCTCTTGATTTCGGTTATTACACTGCGGGTGATTCTTGTCAAAAGTAGACGGGAATATCTGAGAAAAAGGTTCAACAACATGATATGGTGGCAAATTTACTTGGTGTGGAGAATTTTGCGGGAATTTTGTGCCCAAATATATAAATTAATCCAATATTGCCCAAATCAATTCCTTTCCTTCCCAAGTGCAGCCATTATGTCATGAAAAGGTGGTATTTTCATGATGTGTTACACGTGTAACATCTCCAGAAAATCCTCCACTTAAGGGACCGCATCTTCTATAGATGAAATAGAAGAAAGGAATTCCGAAAATCATTATATTCCTTTAGAACTGGGAATTTCTTTCCAAATTTATGGCCTTTTTTCGAAAAGACTGTAGATTGAGAGCGTAGCACCAAGGCCAGCTGCTACACCAAAACCAAAGCCTATCAAGAAATCCCAGGGCCTTCCCAAATCCGGTGGACCTAACAAGATAATAAGGATTATTCCTATGCTACCGACTGCAGCCAGAAAAGCACCTAGTGATAGTTTCTTCTCAGGGATCATAAAGAAAGTAAATCCTTTGACTTAAAAACTTTTTTGCCACAAATTATAGGATAGGGTAAAAAGGGCTGTCCAGTTTTTTTGCCAGTAATTTATTGAGACCACATTGTATGATATCAGGATTGTCAATGCTCTTACCAAATCATAATCTCTCTAAATGTCAAATATTTTTGAAATAAGTGAAAAAAAACAAATTTGTTACACGTGTAACAAAGTGAGACAAACCCTCACAAGGACAGCCATTTATCATAATGTTTATATATTCAGGTGCTTAAGAGAGGTGTGGTTGTGAAATTGAACTCTGAGAACACACACAATAAGAGGAGCTTTATGAGAAAGATTGAGTGCAAAAACAGATCAGTGCGTGGTCAACTCAGCTTTGTAACGTTGAGTGTGTTACTGCAGTACAGTGCTGGAGAACGTACTACAGCGTGTGAGGTTATGACATTAAATGCAGAGGTGAAGTAATGAATGGTGTTGAAGTTTGGATAATCTGGTTGGTTATCGCTGCGATCTTTGCCGTTGGTGAGATACTTACTGAAGGATTTTTTCTTGCATGGTTTGCCATCGGGGCAGCGGTAGCCAGTGGAGTAGCCTTCCTTGGCCTTGGTACGCCGTGGCAGTGGGGATTGTTCCTCGTGGTTTCTGGAATACTGGTTTTGGTTTCCAGGCGGTTTGCAGAGCGATTCACCGGGACGCAGCCTCCAGGAATCGGTGCTGATCGATACGTCGGCAAGATAGGTGTCATTCTGGAAGAGGTGGATAACCTCAAGAATACAGGACGGGTCAGAATAGACAAGGAGGAATGGAGGGCAGACAGCGGTACTGATAAAGTCTTACCAGAGGGGATTTGGGTGAAAGTTACAGGACTGGATGGGACCCATTTAGTGGTCGAACCATTGGAGGAGGTAAAATGATAGAGTATTTCATTTTAGTAATTGTGTTGCTGGTGATTGCTGCCACAGGTATCAGGATCATCAGACCATGGCAGAAAGGGTTGATAGAGAGACTGGGAAAGTATCAGAGGACAGCAGAAAGTGGATTAACCTTGATCATTCCCTTCATAGAGAAGATGATAAAGGTGGACATGCGGGAGCAGGTCGTGGATGTCCCCCCACAGGGCGTGATCACCAAGGACAATGTGGTGGTGGAAGTGGATGCAGTAATCTACCACGAGGTGACAGATCCTGTGAAGGTGACGTATAATGTGGCCAACTTCTACACAGCAGCTACCAAACTGGCACAGACCAACTTGAGGAACTTGATCGGTGACTTATCTCTGGACGATTCATTAACGTCCAGGGAGATCATAAACACCAAGCTGCGTCAGATTCTGGACGATGCCACAGACAAGTGGGGTGTAAAAGTCACCAGAGTGGAGCTCCAGCGAATTGAGCCCCCCAGAGATGTGACTGATGCAATGCACCGTCAGATGAAGGCAGAGCGAGACAAAAGAGCCATGATCTTAGATGCAGAGGGTCAGAAGCAGTCAGCCATCTTGAAGGCTGAAGGAGAGGCAGAGGCCATACGAAAGGTGGCAGATGCGAGCAAATATGAGAAGCTGACAGTGGCAAAAGGAGAGGCAGAGGCCATTGAGCGTGTATACAAGGCCATACACGAAGGAGATCCCACTAACGACTTGATTGCCATAAAGTATCTGGAAGCGCTTCAGAAGATTGCAGATGGTAAAGCGTCCAAAGTATTTCTGCCTTATGAAGCTTCAGGTATTTTGGGAAGCATTGGCGGCATCAGTGAACTGTTGAAGGAGAAAGTCTCTGAGAAAAGTGAAGAAGAAAAGTAATCTTTCCTTTTTTTCTTTTTTAACTGTGGAATTTTTTCTGTCATCTACTGTTGCAGATTCATTGTCACCACCTTTTGCTTCTTACAAGAATTCGATTTCGATGTTCAAATTGACCTGATCCATAACACTGCAATACATTTCCTGTAATACATACAGATACTCTGTAAAATCCAGTAATAAGCCAATATACAGATTTTTAACCTTTTAGTTCACCAGTTTCTCCTTTGAATATTTTCAATTTCATGGGTTTAAATCCTTCCTTTGAGGGAACCTTTATAAAGGCTGAGGTTCCTTTTGTAAAAAAGAGGTGAATAGATGGAGAATGTCAAAATCCAAAACGTCGTCACTTCCGCCACCCTGAATGAAAAGATCGATTTGGAACGAATCGCCACCGCTGTAGAAGACATTGAATATGAGCCTGAACAATTCCCTGGATTAGTTTTGAGATTGGAAGATCCCAAGACTGCCACTTTGGTATTTGGCTCTGGAAAACTGGTATGCACAGGGGCTAAATCCCCAGAAGAATCCAGAAGAGCAATCTACAAGATTATTGACCTCCTCAAGAAGGAGAACACCCCTATACCAGATCCCCAGTGGCAAGCACGCTGGAGCGGTGATGGAACCAAGCACACGTTTGAGGGGAAAATTGCTGCCCCATCGATAAAGAATGTGAGATACGTGGATGAGGAACCCAAAAAGAAGGATCTCAAGAAAGACAAGGTCAAACACGACAAGAACACCATCACCTTTGAGGGATCTGCGTGGGAAGGGCAGAGAGGAATAAATTTTGAGGCTGAAGGTGTCCTCACCTTTGATATAAAGCAGGATTCCGACTATAATCCCGATTTCATCTTTATTGGGAAGAACAAAACTAATCCTCCTGAAATTCCCTTCGAATTAAGGGAACAGCCCACGTTGTCAGGGTTGGATTCTATTAGTCCTGCCCGTGAGCCGCGGCACATAGCAGGCGAGGATGCAGGGTTTTTCGTTTGGTTCAGAGGGCCTGAAATTGTGGTCCAGAATATTGTGGCATCTGCAGATTTGGGAGTTGAATTAAATCTGGATGCTATCGTGTTTGGTCTTCCCAACTGTGAGTATGAGCCAGAACAGTTTCCTGGATTGATCTACCGATTGAAGAAACCCAAAGTGGTTTTACTTTTATTTGGATCGGGAAAGATCGTCTGTACAGGTGCAAAAACCAGGGAAGATGTGGAAAATGCAATAGTGGAAGTCAGAAGGGCATTACGAAAGATAGGAGTGAAAATGTGATTGAATGCAGATTCCCTATGCATTCATAGGAAAAATCCTCATTTTTTTTCTCATCTTTGTTTTAGTGGCATCGCTTACATCGTTAGTGCTGGGGCTGGTCCTGTTAAGGAAAGGAGTAATGATTTTGCCCCAGTTCGTCCTTTGGGTTATTGACAGCCTGTACTTTTTCTTGAAGCGGCTGCTGAGAATGTTGGGATTAAGCGAGAAATTGGTGGACGAAATTGGCATTGAAATCAGAAATCGCATCTATGAAGAAGGTTTTGAAAAGTCAGATCCTGAAAAGAGGGTTTTAGTATTCCCACAGTGTCTGCGCAGCCCTCAGTGCCCAGCCCCCTTGACGAGGTACGGTATTCAATGCAAAGAGTGCGGAAGGTGCGCCATCAGCAGTCTCAAGAAAAAAGCAGAATCTGCAGGTTACAGCGTGTATGTGGTGCCGGGAGGCAGCTTTGTGAAGCGGATCGTCAAGAAGGATACACCATCGGGAGCTTTAGGAGTAGCATGTGGGTACGAGTTGAACTATTCCATGATGGAAATCTCCCGGTTCTGCCCGGTGCAGGGCATTCCACTGTTAAAGGATGGGTGTTACTGTACGAAAGTGGATGAGGAACTGGTTGAAGAAAAAATCTCCTTAGGAGTTGAAGAAAAGATAAAAAAAATGGAGAAGAAAAAAGATAAAGATAAGAATAAAAAAATAAAAGAAAATAAAAGAAAATAAAAGAGAGGAAAAAGCACATGCACATGATAACGGATAACCACATGCACTTGGATAGAAGAGGTCTGTACTTGGAAGCGGTAAAGCAATTTGAGAGAGCAGGTGGAGGGCGCATCATTCTGGTGCAGAAACCGTCTTTTCCCCAAAATCTAGAAGGGTTCATTTCCAGCTTTGAAGAGACGATCAACATGTGTGAGGAGGCACGAAGGTATGTGGAATGCTATCCTGTTATTGGGCTGCACCCTGCAGAATTTGACCGGTTATTCAATAAAGGGAAAAAGGAGCTGTGCTACAACGTTTTGGACGTGGTGGAAACGTATGTGGAAGAAAAGAAAGTGGTGGGCATGGGCGAGTTCGGCAGACCACATTACCCTGTTTCTCCAGAGACCGTTGCTGAATCACAAAAGTACATGGTGGAAGCTCTGAAACGAGCCCGCAGACTAGATTGTCCCATACAGTTGCATACAGAATCGGTGGATAATCCAGGTATGGCAAAATTGGATGCCCTAGTAAAAAAGGTGGGACACCAAAAAGTTGTGAAACATTTCTCTTCTCCTTCATTCACTTACAGCCACGTTATACCTTCTGTTCTAGCTACAGAATCAAACATTGAAAAAGCAGTCTTATCACAGGAGAAATTTTTGATGGAGACTGACTACATAGATGATCCGAAAAGAGCAGGAGCAGTCTTAGGTCCCAAGACTGTGCCCAGAACCACCAGGAAGCTTTTGGAAAAAGGTGTGCTCACTGAGGAGATGGTGGTCCGCATTCATCAGGATGAGATTGTCAGCCTGTACAATATCGAATCATGACAGCCATATGTTGACTGAACTGGCCTTTCCCAGGCCATAGGATGTTTTGCATGAAATTGAGATCACGAATTCACCCGAACCGAACGCACACTTGCCGTAGCTATCTGAGGGTTCGTCCCATTCTGAAGCAAAAACAGAAGTCATGTCCAGTCGGAAGACACCCTCGTTAAATCCTGAAGGGTATACATAAGCATAGGAAGAATACGTGCAGTCACTCTTGGAGGTGAAAGTCCACTCCACGTAGAAGTACTCCACAGGGAAAGGATAGTTGGTGTGAAAGTGGATGTCCACGTACTGGATGGAGTTCTCACCGATTTTGAAGGTTTGGCTGGGAGTGTCTATAATTACTGTGGGTTCACTTATTGGTGGTTCTTCCGATTTTGCTCCCGAGCTCTGATTTCCTCCTGGAAAGTAGGAAACACCACCGCTCCGTTCGTTATTCTTAATAATTGTTACATAATACCAGGGGCTCTGGGCACCAGACCCATCGAAGGCTAGTATGCCAATAGTGTGAATACCATCCCGCAGTCCAGGAGATGTCCAGGAAGCAAGGCAGGTTTCTGATATGACTGTTGTGGAAGTCATAAATCCTTCCATCACATACAAACTGGGATCTTCCAGAAAGTTGTCGGGTCTCACTCTCCTGTACATATAGGAGATCATGAAGCTCATATCTTGATTCGGGCAGTGGAACCCTGATGCGCCAAACTCTACAAGAAGTGGGGCACCTGAAAAAGTGACATACAAATCTCCAGCGAGTTGGATTCCCGCCCTCACCGGCAGTCTCGCATCAGGCTGGCTGATTTTGGATATGCTCACCTTGTATGTTCTGGGCTGGCTGTTCAAGGTGGCCATTATTACCAGTCCTGCCAGCACCATGACCAGTATTCGTCTGGATAACATAATTTACCTCCTACCGTAATAGTATCTTTTTAAGAGTATATAAATGTTTGGGTTGAGAGGGGCTTTGGGACAAAATTCATGATCACTGTGAGAGAGGTTGTCACATCTTTGGAAGTCAATGTGTTACACGTGTAACATTTCACCTACAGTTGTACTGTGTCTGTTTTACTTCCATTTTTACCTTTGTTTTTATTTTTCTCCCTTTTCATAGTGCTTTCCAATGGCAGCAGGTGGTATTGCTCGTTTTACTGCACTGGCTAACACCAGTATAGTCAGAATATAGGGAATCATCTGGATGAACTGAATAGGTATTCCCACTCCCTGGAGCTTTATCTGTAACGCATCAGTAAAACTGAAGAGCAAACTGGCCCCGAATGCTCCTGCTGGATTCCATTTCCCAAAGATGTTAGCAGCCAGCGCTATGAACCCTCTTCCAGCAGACATGTTCTGACTGAAGAGGTTCAGCCAACCCAAAGATAAATAAGCGCCACCCAGCCCGGACAACATCCCGCTTAGCGTGACGCATATGTACTGAATCCTGTGCACGTGTATCCCTACAGTATCTGCTGCTTCAGGATGTTCACCCACAGCCCGAATTCTCAATCCAAAAGGAGTTCTGAACATGACCACCCAGGCTAAAACCACAATAATCAGCATGATATACACCAAGGGGTTCTGCTTTCCAATGATATCTCCTACGACTGGAATGTCAGCTATAACAGGGAGGTGGAGCGGTTTTAATCCTGTGACAGAATCTGAGGCGCCCCTGTTTCCCCAGATCACCTGTAATAACAAGGTGGTCAGCCCTAAAGACAAAATGTTGACACCAACACCAGATACCACCTGGTTGGCTTTAAATCTGATGCACAAAACAGCATGGAGCAACCCTAAAGCTCCTCCTGCCAGCACAGCAGCGAGAACACCAACCCAGGGGTTTCCCACAAAGTGGGTGGCTGCCACTCCAGCGAACGCTCCCATCAAAATCATCCCTTCCAGTCCAATGTTGATAATCCCTGTACGCTCAGAATACGCACCTCCTATGGAAGCTAACGCAATGGGGGGTGAAATTCTCAAGGTTGCAGCTAACAAAGAGACAATCTCAGAAAGCATTTCTTATCCCTCCTTTTCTGATCCTTCTAAAGATTCTGAACATCTCGGGGGCTGCCACAAATAAAATCACAATGCCTTGGATAACTATCACCAGATCGGTGGGAACGTTGGTCATCTGCTTCATCACCATCCCCCCGTTCCGCAATGCTCCAAAGAGTAGGGCTCCCAATACGACACCAACAGGATGGTTCCTTCCTAAAACGGCTACTGCAATCCCGTCAAATCCATACCCGGGGGAGAATCCGAAAATAAATCTCCTGTGCAGCCCTAGAACTTCTCCTGTACCTCCCAACCCCGCCAACATACCAGAGATGAGCATAGCCACCACAATACTTTTCTGGACACTAATCCCTCCATACTCGGCTGCGGTAGGATTTAACCCAACTGCTCGAATCTCATACCCTAGGGTAGTCTTGTACAGGATGTAGTAAGCAATCACCACACAGGCTAATGCCACAAAGATTGATGCTGTCAACTGGGTACCAGGTACCAACTTGGGTAGTTGCGCTGATGGTTCCACCACATCGGTCTGGGCAACCCACCCCTCTGCCTTAAACGAGTAGTTGGCCAAATAACTGCACAGAAGAATACCAATGTAGTTCATCATAATAGTGGTGATAACCTCGTGGGCTCCCACTCTCGCCTTCAACACGCTGGGTACTAAAGACCATGCTCCTCCTGCTGCAGCTCCCGCACCTAACGCCAAGGGCAAGTGCACGTAAATGGGTAACCCAGTAAAGCTAACTCCCACAATGGCGGCTGTCATTCCGCCAACGTACAACTGGCCTTCCCCGCCAATGTTGAAAAGACCGCACCGGAATGCAAAAGCAACAGTCAACCCGGTAAAAATCAAGGGAGTAGTCCGGGTCAATGTTTGAGCAAAATCATATGTACTTCCGAACGCACCTTCATACAATGCTTTGTACGCTTCTAACGGAGAGGACCCCGATATATACACGATGACAGCTCCCACTAACAACGCAGCAATCACTGCAATAAAAGATATGAAAACATCTGTGACACTTTCTCTTTTTATTTTCACTAGTTCAGCAATTTTGTTAAGCTTCATATTTTCCCTCCTGCCATTAACAATCCCAGTTCTTCTTCAGTAGCTGTTTGAGGATCTCTTTCTCCTACGATCTTCCCTTCGTAAATGACTGCAACCCTATCAGAGAGGCACAGAACTTCATCTAAATCTGCTGAAATCAGCAAAATTGCTTTGTTTTGCTCTCTCATTCTCAAGATCTGCTCATGAATGTACTCAATCGCACCTACATCTAACCCTCTGGTGGGCTGGGAAGCAATAATGATTTCAGGTTCGCGCCCAATTTCCCTGGCCACAATCACTTTTTGCATGTTTCCCCCGGATAGATACTTTACCTGGCTTTCAATACCAGTACCGCGAATGTCAAAAGTTTCCACTAAATTATCAGCATGAGTGAATACGTTGTCGTAATCCATTTGAAATCCATGGGAGAAAGGAGATTTAAAATGAGATCCTAAAATTAAATTCTCTGCCAGAGAGAAATCTAAGATTAGTCCTCTTTTGCGGCGGTCCTCTGGTATGTGGGATACTCCTGCGTTAATAATATCCCGGGCAGAGCGGTTGGTCATATCCTGTCCGTTTATGAGTATTTTTCCTGCACTGACCTTTCGCAATCCTGTTAAGGTTTCTGCTAACTCTAGTTGTCCATTACCTTCTACTCCTGCAATACCTAAAATTTCACCTTTTCGCAGTACTAGGTTGATACCTCGGAGCGCTTTTATGTCACGGTCGTTGTACGCTTCCAGGTTTTCCACTTCCATGACTGTACCACCAGCTGGATGAGGAGGCTTTTCCACCACTAGACACACGTCTCTGCCCACCATCATTCTGGCAAGGCTGGAAATATCTGTTTTCTCTGTTAGAACTGTTCCGACTAACTTCCCTTTTCGCAAAACGGTAATCCGGTCACAGGTGGCCATGGGTTCCTTTAACTTGTGCGTGATAAAGATAATGGTTTTTCCTTCTTCTTTTAACGATTTCATCACTTTGAAGAGTTCTTCCACTTCTTGAGGGGTTAAGACTGCGGTGGGTTCATCCAAAATGAGGATTTCAGCTCCCCGGTATAAGGCTTTTAAAATTTCTACTCTCTGTTCTATGCCCACTGACAGATCTTGTACTTTGGCTCTGGGGTCTACTGTTAACCCGTATTTTTGAGAGATCTCCTGTACGTCTTTGGCTGCTTTTTCTCTGTCTAATAAAAAGGTTTTCTGGGGTTCAATCCCCAAAATCACATTTTCAGCCACAGTAAAGGGGGGGATCAACATGAAGTGCTGGTGAATCATGCCAATACCCAGTGCGATAGCATCATTGGGTTCTGTAATGTCAACTTTTTGGCTGTTAACGCAAATTTCACCAGCATCTGGCCGATACAACCCGTACAAAATGTTCATTAAGGTAGTTTTTCCTGCTCCATTCTCTCCTAACAAGGCATGGATTTCGCCTTTTAAAACTGAGAAGGTAATATCATCGTTGGCCAGGACCCCTGGGAAGCGCTTGGTAATGTGCTGCATCTCCACTGCACTAAGGGCTTCAGCATTCATTGGAGATGTAACTGTTTTTCCCTTAAAAAGGCTACCGGTTCACACCAGTAATGATGACTGCACCAAGGCTGTAATTCACAATATTTTCCACCAGATTCTGAATGGCTTCCACAAGGATTGAATGTCAATATCAATTCATAAAATAGAGGCAAAATCAAATGGTATATCAAAGGTTATTCCAGTTTTTCTGCTTCATCAATGAGCATGACAGGGATATCATCCTTTATGGGATATGCCAGTTTACATGCATCGCAGATGAGTCTGTCTCCTTCTAGTCTGATATCTCCTTTGCATTTGGGACATGCCAAGATTTCTAATAGTTTTTCATCGATCATGCGGTGTATATGCTGCTGGGTCTTAAAAGGTTTTACTTTTAGAAGGTCTTCAGGTGACTGGTGCTTGTGTATAAAGCAGTCTAAGGTATCGTATCTTTTCAGAGAGACCCTTTATCTTTAAGGGAGTGAGGCTAGCCATCGGTTGACTTCATCTGTTCTTATATGGGCCATACCCTCAAATATGGAAAGACTTTCCTGACCCTGACGATATGCCTCGCTTATGTTGTTGTGATAAGCCGCGACTCGCGCCAGCCCGTATAGTGCAGTAGCAGTGGATTCTTGAAGACCCAATCTCCGGGCTATCTCCAAAGATTCGTGGAAAACTTCAGATGCTAAATCGCACTTTCCCTGATTGAGATAGCATTCACCGCACTCATTGAGAATACAGCAGGTCAGCCAAGGGTAGTTAGCCTTGCGGGTTAACTCCAATCCTTTCTGTAAGTACTTTTCTGCTTTTTGAGAGCTCCCACTGTTGAGTTCCAAAATTCCCAGATTGTGGAGTAAGGAACTGATCCTCTCAGTATTTTTGATTTCATTGGCTAATTCCAATCCTTTCTGTAAGTACTTTTCTGCTTTTTGAGAGCTCCCACTGTTGAGTTCCAAAATTCCCAGGTTTTCGATCAAAATACAGATTTCTTCAGGACTTAGCGTCTTATGGGCCAGCTCAAGACCGTCTAGCAAGTACTCTCCCGCCTGGAAAAAGCTCATGCCTTTGTGCATCAACATCGTCAAAATTTTAAGAAAAGTAACTACTCTTTCGTAATATCCCATGCCAAACACTAGTTCAAGTCCTTCAAGTGCATATTCTTTTGCTTGCATGTAATTCTTGTGTCTAAGTTCAAAAAATGCCATTGTTACAAGAAAAGAACTGATTTTTGTACGGTTCCCTATTTTTTGAGCCAGTTTAACGCCTTCTGTGTAGTACTTTTCTGCCTGCACAGAATCCCCACGGTCGCTTTCCAAAATGCCTAAACTTACATATATCCCACTTATTCTTGATTTGTAGTCGATTTCTTGGGCCAGTTCAATGCCTTCCCTAAAGTGTTCTTCTGCTTGTGGGAAATTCCCACGCTTATCCTCTAAAATACCTAGACCTTGGAGATGATCACTGATGAGTCTGCGATCTTTGATCTTACGAGCCAGTTTGATGCCTTCTGTGTAGTACTTCTCTGCCAGCGCAAGATTTCTACGCTTGCTTTCCAGCACACCTAGATTCCGGAGCAGATCACTGATGAGTCTGCGATCTTTGATCTTACGAGCCAGTTTGATGCCTTCTGTGTAGTACTTCTCTGCCTGTTTGCGGTTCCCACGCTTTTCTGTCAATCGACCAAGGTGAAGCAGCGTTTCCGCCATGCCAGCAGGATCGTTCAACGAGCTGGCAGCTTGTTGTGCTTGATTCAAATAGAGTTGAGCTGTCTCATACAATCCTCTGGCTTCCATGAAATGATAGAACGCATTTGCTCCCTGCACGAGGGCTCTTCTCATTTCTTGATCAGCAGCTATCTTCAGAGCTGCGAGTATATTGTTGGTTTCTATTTCAAGCGCTCCGTAATCTGTTTTATGAGCCTCCACAAAGGAAACAAAGAACTCTACCATTCTCCTGTAGGCTGTCTCGTCTCTAAAGTGAGCTTTGGCATAGTCAACGATGGTTTGATGGAGCATGTAACGACCTGACTCGTTTCTTTCAAGAAGCCCGTAGTCAGCCAATGTGTACAGTGACTCTTCAGACTCAGCAGACACTGCTACTGCTGCTTCTTTTGAAAAATTGTTTGGCTTAGGTGGAAAAACTGGAAGAGTTCTGAGTGCACAGCGTGAAGCATCATCGAGCGCTTCGTCGCTGGTTTTGATGATCTCCTGCAGTGACAGCTTTATACCCAGAGGCTGAATCTGGTATAAATGAAACCATTTTTTGGCATTGTATAGCTGATCAAGCGCTTCCTGTAGCGGTTGTCCAACAGCAGTCCGTTTTTTTAGATATTTGCCTGCGACGACCAATGCCAGTGGTAATCCACCTACAGCGTCCACCAATCTGAGTGCATCCTGTTTGTCCTGCACCAGTTCTGGTATTGATTGCTCAAGCAGCATTAGTCCATTGTTTTCATCTAGTTCGGGCACGACCCTTTGATTGGCAAACTCCCCAGCAACTTCAAGTGAACGCGTAGTGATCAAGTGGGCACAATGTGAAGCGCCCAGCCAAAAAGTTAATGCTACATCAGTTTCCCATGCATCATCAACTACTAAGAGCATTCGGCGCGCTCCAATAGCACGATGGATATCCTTCGCTCTCATCTCAGTGCTAGCCGACCCACCCATCTTATCTGGTGGAATGCCCAAGGTTGCACCCCACTCGTCCAAGTGCGAGAGCACATTTGCCTCACGTCCCAGAGTGACCCAGAGCACGCCATCTGGGAAATGTTCCAGTACTTCGGAATCGTTAGCCAATTCTATAGCCAAAGCAGTCTTACCCACACCAGGCAGCCCACGGAGGACCAACTGCCCACTAGCGAACAGTTCCTGCTTCAAGTTTTTCAGTAAGTCGTAACGACCAATGAGTCCGTTATGAGATCGGGGTGGAGCGAGAAATGGTGCTGTATGTTGCTCATCATTGTGGAAAACAAGTATAAGAGGGCCCTGAAAGTCTCCTGTAATTCGCACGTTGTATTCGCCCCTTTGTGCCAACTCGGGATGCACCTGCGCCATGAGCCACTGAGATTGCTTGATGATTTCCATATCTCTGTCCACAGAGACTTCAACCAACGCTTTCTTGAATTTTTCTTCCCAATCTTCGGGCTTTTCACGATCCACCAGATCAGCTTCTGGTCTTCCCTTAAGTCTATCCTTAATAAGCTTTTTCAGCTCCCTGTAAGCTTTTTTAGTAGTCTCATCGACAATCAATTGAGCAACAATAGGTGCAAGTACGGTTAGAATCAGATCTACACCATCCAGCATCCTCAGCCCTCCTGAATTCTAAGATATTCCTGTTGCTTAGTTCTCCTGTGTATGAAATTCGCATTTTGTTCCAATATGGAATGTGTAATCTCACCTTTTATTCTGGCAGTATAAACAAACTTTTGCCTTTTCATTTTTAACCTCTCCTGTTTATAAATATGTGATGGACTTCTAGTTTCGTCCTGAATTTTATTGCTTACTATTATATATGCTTTTGTTATTTTTAAGCTTTTCTATTCCAGCAATTCTTCAATATTTTTTATATCAGAATTATTCCTAATCAAAAGTCTATCCAAAAGGTTTTTACCTAATAAATAAATCTAAATATGTTCTTAAGTCTCATTTGGGATAGTCTACCAAACTGAATAGATTTCACAACTCAATTTATTTCAATAAAAGGTTAGTCCATTTATCTATTCCTTCTTCCGTTTTACAGCTCGTCTCAATAGCTTCAATCTTCGGGTTAATCCGTTTCGCATCTTCTATCATCTTATCAGGGTCTGCATCCACAAATTCAGCAATATCAATCTTGTTCACTACTACTGCATCTGAAATCCTGAAAATCATTGGATGCTTCGCTATAGTATCATCTCCCTCAGTGACAGATACTACCACAATTCTCTTGTGCTCTCCCAGAACAAAATCTGAAGGACACACCAGATTACCCACATTCTCAATGAACAACAGATCAATATTGCCCAAATTTACCTTCTCCAGAGCATGCCCCACTAAATGTGCATCCAAGTGGCATTCCTTTCCCGTGTTCAACGGTACTGCTAACGTCCCCTTTTTCTTAAATCGTTCTGCATCATACCTGGCAATGACATCTCCTGCAAAAACTGCACACTTATATTCCCCCTTTAACCGCTCAATAGCATGCTCAATTAACATAGTCTTTCCTGAGCCAATGGCTCCCATAATATTGAACGCTCTCACATTATGTTTATCCAGTAATTCCCTATTCTTCAGGGCAAGTTCTTCATTCTTTTGAATTAGATCCGCCCCAATGGATACCTCAGTAAAATGCATGGTCTCCCATTTTCACCAGATTTAAAAAGGTTTGGGTAGCACTAACCACATTTTCGTAACACTTCATAGACAAATAACTGGTGTGAATGGCATGGGCCACCTATGTCAACTGCTAGCTCTCATATTTCAAAATGTATTCTAAGATCTCTTCTGTTGTCTCAGGCAGTTCACCTTCAAAAAATGTTCGAACCCAGTACAGATAACCTCTCCCATGGGGAGCTTTGTGCATCTTTGCAATCCTTTTTAAAAGGTTGACACACGAAATGATCTCTCCGTACGTGTATATTCTCTTTTGTTCCACCATCATATGTGCTAACATTGCCTTTACTGAGTGTGAAATCGTGCCAGCTAATGATTGTTCTTTATGGCTGTCAAAGTCATATTTCAACTTTTTGAAAGCAGATATGACCGCTTTATCCTTTAATTTTGGATGTTCCTTCCAGTATATCAAGATGGTGTATTCAATACTAAAGAATATTTCAGCATACTTCTCCATTTCTCTGACATCCACTCTCTTTCTGTCGTCTTTTACCAATTCTGCCAACGGTGGAGGAGGAGGTTCTTTTCCCATGATGCAGTCTTCTTTTTGTGCTTATAATTGTTACGATCAAAAAATTGAGACTGTGTCCTCACAGTCGTATGTGCATCCTTTCATGGTTTTTCATAACCTTTTTATAATCCTCAACCAATAGAGAGTTTGAAAAGTTATCAATAATCTGATATTATCTCTTCAAATGGCAAATCGTAACTTAACCCGAAAATCCGGTGGCATGTTACACGTGTAACAAAATTGGCAACCACCAAAAAATAGTACCTTTGCACTGCAGTAACCTTATTAAAGAACCCAGAAATATCAGCCCATGTACACCGTAGATGAAAAGCGTTACCAGCGGTTCGACCAGAAAAATGTAATCTTTTCCCGCGCTGCGTGGGACAAAACTTGTCCTTGTTACACTCACAGAATTGAAGAGAACATTCATAATATTCTCAAAGAAGGAAAGCCAGGGTACTCACGAGTGGATGTGGCACTACAGGAAGCGTCATGGGTTGTCTATGATACGTACGCAGGTGCTTTCTCATGGGAACAGTTGAGACCTCCGGGGGCAAAGCCCGATCTCGATGCTTTACCTCAATACAAAGTAACTGATCCTGAAGGTATGACCAGCCAGCTAAAGAGAGCAGCTCACTTCTTCGGGGCTTCTCTCGTGGGTGTTACCACAATAGACAGAAGATGGGTGTACTCGTACAATATGGAAGGGAATCCCATCACTATTCCAGATTACTTCACCTCTGCAGTAGTCATGGGCATCGAAATGGATCCAGTGGGTATTGGTACGACTCCCGCTTTGACAGCATCTGCAACAGCTGGTGTAGTCTATTCGAAAATGGCCTTTCTCATTGCCTGTCTGGGAGAATTCATCCGAAATTTAGGATACAACGCCATCCAAATGGGGAATGATACAGCTTTAAGCATCCCTTTGGCAATAGATGCTGGTCTCGGAGAGTTAGGAAGACATGGATTGTTAATCACTCCTGAATTCGGGTCACGGGTGCGGATCTGCAAGGTATTCACTGATCTTCCTCTGGTGTGTGATAACCCAATCGAATTTGGTGTTAAAGAGTTTTGTAGAACCTGCAAAAAATGTGCAGAAGAGTGTGAGGTAGAGGCCATATCATTCGAGGATGAACCCACATCTGAACCAGCGTGTAAATCTAACAATCCTGGCGTGCTCAAATGGCCAATAGATGCCGAGAAGTGTTACAACTTCTGGTGTGAGAATGGTGGGGATTGTTCTACTTGTATTGCTGTATGTCCTTACACGGCGAGGACGGGAGTGAAGAAAAGGACACCTGAAGAATTCTGGAGTTCATCATGACTGCCAAGTGCAGTAACCCTGTCAACTGCTGAATAATGTCTCTTCCTTTCATTCTGATGAATGCTGAAGCCATCAATTCTGGTGTAATAAAATTGTGTCTTTGAGTACCAAAAATCTCATCAAAAAAATAAAAAAGACAATTACTTGTTACACGTGTAACAAAAATAAGAGAAATGCTCAACAGTTGGACAATCTGGAAACAGAAAAGGTTTTAAATGAAGACTTGTGTGCACCTTCATGAGTTGCAAATACTGTCGAATAGCTGAACGGCAATTTCCCGCTCACATCCTCTATGAGGATCAGTCTGTGGTGGCATTTCTGGTAGAAAATCCTGTATCAACAGGACATGCTCTCGTGATTCCGAGAGAACATGCAGAAACATACACCCAGATTAAAGATCTGGCAGGATTTACCCGTGGACTCGGGGAATTTCTGAAAATGATGGAACAAAGAATAAGTCCCAACATGAATTTGGTGGTGAACCAGGGACGTAAAGCAGGACAGGATGTAGACCACTTCTCTGTACACGTTATTCCCCGGTACGAAGGAGAAAAAATCTTTGAGTGGACCTGGCATCAGCTCACTAAAGAGGAGGCAGAAGAAGTGGTGAAAAAAATCAAATAATACCAGGTTCAAGAGCTGGTGATTTTGATTCCTGATCTCTGATTGTGAATTGGGCAGTAAGATAAGGATACGGATAAGAATAAAGATGAAGATAAAAACAAAATAAGAGAAATGCTGTCAATACATCTGCAAGCACATCTGTGTACACTGCCAGAGTTGTATAAAACTCTTATCATTAAATTCACTGAGTTAAAGCTTCCACAACCTTTTGGGCAACTTCTATTCCTGCTCTCCTTTGTGCTTCTTCAGTAGATCCTGCAACGTGGGGAGTGAACACGATATTGTCCATTGTGAGTAGTGGTGATCCTGTGGGAGGCTCTTCCTCGAAAACATCTAAGGCTGCCTGTATCCTGTTTTCAGACAAAGCTTTGTGTAGCGCTTTCTCGTCCACCACTCCTCCTCTGGCAGTATTAATGATGACAGCTTCAGGCTTCATCTTTTCAATTTCCTTTTCTGATATAAGGTTCCGTGTTGATGGGAGCAGGGGAACGTGCAAGGTGATGAAATCACTTTGGTTTAACACGCTGTCCATGGTGCACACTTCAGCACCCACTTCACGAGCTCGTTCCGAAATATCGATCACGTCATAGGCTAACACCTTCATGCCAAAGGCGGCGGCTATCTCACCGAGCCGGGAGCCAATCCTGCCAAACCCGATAATACCAAAGGTTTTCCCCTTCAATTCTGTTCCCATTAATTCTTTCTTGATCCATCTTCCTTCCCGCATGGCGCGGTCAGCTCTGGGAATGTCTCTCGCCTTGGACAAGAGGAGGGCAAACACGTGCTCTGCCACAGACTCTGTACTGGCTCCTGGTGTGTTCACCACAGTGATCCCCTTTGATTCAGCGTATTTTACATCTACGTTATCTAATCCAACGCCTGCTCTTCCAATGACCCTTAAATTGACACCTGCATCAATGATCTTTTGGGTGATCGCGGGCTTTGATCTGACAATGACTGCATTGAATTCACGTATCTCTTGTACGATTTCTTCTTCTGAAAGGCCTGTCTTAACTTCTACGTCGCATTTTTCCCGGAGCAGAGCTACACCATCTGGATGTATCTTGGCTAGAACCAAAACGTTCATTTCATCACCAGTAGGTACCCAAAGAGAAGCTGTGGTCACAGAAAGGACACTTGAAAGGCTCTCGTGTCATGTAGAATTCGCAGTCACACCCAGGGCACTGTATCTTCTTTGCTTCTTTGGGCATTTTGGCATCTTTTTCATGCATCCTTCCTCTGCACACTGGGCAGTATGGCAGTTTTTTGCCTTCATAATACACTACCGTGTGACAGCCCTCACACTCGTATGTTGTGATCATAGTGTCACCTATTTTCCAATACTTGTAGTACTTTAGTACTTTAGTACTTATTCCAGTACTGCGTGCTTGGCCTTCATATCTTTTTCGCCTTTGTCAAGCACATCCATCAAAGAGGCCACGATCCCTTCCAGAAAAATCATGCAACAGTCCTCGAACAGGGTTCCCATGGGAGTAAACCGCTGATACGGGTGTAACTCTCTTTCAATGTATGAAGCAGGCATGTCTTCCTTTGTTCTCCCCTTTACAATGACCAGACAGTCTGCCATTTGTGCCAGGGTGGAACTGGGGTATGAGGTAATGGTCACCACTTTTCCCCCTCTCTTCTTGGATACCTGTGCAGACGTTACAACTGAGTTGGTCTCTCCTGAACCAGAGATCGTAATGAGAACATCCTCATCAGTAAAGGCGGGAGTGGTAGTCTCGCCCACCACGTGCACATCTAAGTCCAGGTGCATCAACCGCATGGCAAACGCTTTGCCTACTAATCCAGATCTTCCCGCTCCTATGATGAAGATTTTGCGCGCGTCCAGAAGAGTCTTGATCATCTGATCGATGTCCTCATCCCGGATGCGATCGATGTACGACCGAACATGGTCCAGAATACTGATCATGCACTCTTTGACAGTTTCGGATTGATGTCCGAAGTTCGTCTCCTTTAACTTGTTAGCTTCAATCATGTCTTTCACCCATTGCTTTGACAAATCCCACGAAGGGAGGAGATGGATTCTCCAACCTCGACTTGAATTCGGGATGGAATTGAGTACCTAAAAAGAAAGGATGGCCAGGGAGCTCACACGATTCCATTTTTTTCTGATCTTCAGATCTGGCTGAAAATACTAATCCCTCTTCCTCTAAAACAGAGATAAATTCTGGGTTGACCTCATATCTGTGTCGGTGACGTTCTCTGATGGGGGTTTTCCCGTAGAGTGAGTAGATTACACTGTCATTCTTGAGAATAATGTCTGTATCTGCACCGAGCCTCATGGTCCCTCCCATTTTTTCAATAGTTCTCTGCTCGGGGAGAAAATCGATGACAGGTGTGCACCCAATGTTCAATTCGGAAGCTACCTCTGTGGTGTTGGCATCTTTGATTCCCAGAAATCGAGCGTACTCCACGCAGGCTAATTGAAATCCGTAGCACAATCCCAAGAAGGGTACTTCATTTTCCCGGGCGTGTTTTATTGCTTCAATTTTGCCTTCCACACCGCGGGAACCAAACCCTCCCGGAACCAAGATGCCGTCAAAATCTGTTAACGAGTACGTATTGATGGCTTCAGTATCCAGCATGGAAATGTCCACTTTAATCCCTGTGGCATACGATGCGTGCTTCAAAGCTTCCTTTATAGACAGGTACGAATCAGGTAAATCCACGTATTTCCCTGCCAGTCCCAGTTTTACTGTTTTGGTCATTTTTCTCGATATGATCTGCTTCCACTTTGTTAAGTCAGCACTCCGTTTCAGGCGGAAATGGCGAATGATCTTCTCTCCCACTTTTTGCTTGTTCAAGATGAGGGGAATTTGGTAGATATCATCAACGTCATGATCAGAAATCACCTGATCCTCGTGGACGTTGCAGAACAAAGCCAGTTTTTCGCGGGTTTTCTCCTCTAACTCCTGTCTGCACCTGCACACAATCAAGCTAGGGGAGATACCAGCTTCTCTCAGTGCTTTGACCGAGTGCTGGGTGGGCTTGGTTTTTTGTTCGCCCACCACATCTAATGAAGGCACCAGTGTGACGTGAATGAAGACCACATCTTCTTCTAAAGAAAGCTGTCGAACTGCTTCCAAAAAGGGCATGGACTCAATGTCACCCACTGTTCCTCCCACTTCAATCACGGTAAAATCCTGCCTTTCTGCTACTGTGCGAATTTCCTCTGTGATCTCGTTGATAATGTGGGGGATGACCTGCACCGTTTTCCCCAAGTAGTCGCCTCTCCTTTCTTTTTCGATGACTCTCAAGTATACTTTCCCTGTGGTTATATTATGATCGCGGGTCAGATTACAGTTTAAGAACCGCTCATAATTACCCAGGTCTAAATCAACTTCGCCGCCATCTTCCATGACAAAGACCTCCCCGTGCTCAAAGGGAGACATGGTCCCTGCATCCACATTTAAATACGGGTCGATCTTGATGGCAGTGACTTTGTATCCCATATTCTGTAGAATTTTTGCGACAGAGGCAGTGGTCACTCCTTTTCCAAGGCCTGACATGACGCCTCCTGTGACCACGACATACCTCATATCTGATGGTTAGGGAAGATGTATATATAGGTTTTGGTCGGTGGGGTTGCCCAACTGTGAGATGCCAATTGTTACACGTGTAACACTCAATGAACGTACCTGTGGAATAGTTATTGACAAAGAAAATCTGTGCAGGTGGTATACAGCCACCTTCTTAGGGTGTTTTTTCGTGATAGGATTGCTTAAAGGGTCTCACAAAACGAGATAGGAGCTTCACCAGCATTCTAACGTTTTGTTGGAACGGGGTATCCACCATGATAGAAAGAACTAAATAAACAGATCGATACTCTCTCTGATCTTTTGCACGTTGAAAAGATAAAGGAAAAAAGGGATTACTATTTACAGCACTCTTGAATGTCTTCTAAGAGAGCTAATGCTTCTAGTGCGAAGTTGTTTGCAGCTATGAAGTTCCCGGCGGCGAAGAACTTTTCAGCCAGCTCGAGAAGCTCTTCCACTTCATCCAGTCTGTCGATACAGCACGTTTCGTAGCGGGGATCGCCCTCCTCTTTGAGTTTTTCACATGTCTTCTGTACTTCATCGAGGAGACTCTTAACTTCTGAAATCCTGTGTGAACATAAAGGCCTCATGGGCGTGTTGTAGTCTACAGGACGATAGGGAGTACCAGGCTGTTGCATTCTGCAGATATTGACATCGAGTTGTGCACCATATATGTTGTAATCACTATCCCTTCTGTCGTGCCAAACCACATAATTGCAGTAGATCTTGGGGTGCCTTTGGTCACTGGTGTTGGTGGTAATCTGGAATTCTGTCCCCGTAGATACAACGTACCCGTAGATGTCCTGATTTCCATTCCTCAAATCAAACCACACCACTACATCGTTGAAGACCCAAGGACGGAATTGATCAGACGTGTTCGTACATATGGGGAATTCTGTGGCTGTAGAAATGTTGTACCCGTAGATGTCCCAGTTCCCATTTCTATCATCAATCCATGCCACAATATTACCGTGAACTGCAGGATATCCTTGGTTATTCGGATCTAAGCAGACGGGGAATTCTGTATTCGTGGCAAAATCATACCCGTAGATATCCCAGTTTCCTATTCCATTCCTCTCATCCCACCATACCGCATAGTTACCACCAGTTCTAGGGAAATACTGGTGAGCTGCGTTAGTACAGATAGGGAATTCTGTTGATGTGGAAAATTTGTACCCGTAGATGTCCCAGTTGCCATTTCTCCAATCATTCCAGACCACGTAATCCCCATAAATTACGGGGAGACGTTGATTATTCACATTAGTGCAAATCTGGAATTCTGTACTCGTGGAAAGGTTATATCCATAGATGTCTGCATTCCCATTTCTCCAATCGTACCACACCACTGTATTACTGTAGATCGTAGGATGCTCTTGATTGAATGTATTAGTGGTAATTGGGAATTCTGTATTCGTTGAAAGGTTGTACCCATAAATGTCAGCATTCCCATTTCGCTGATCCTGCCACACCACGTAATTACTGTAGATTGAAGGACGCCACTGCGTATTTGTGTCTGTGGTCACCTGAAACTCAGTAACAACTGACGCACCAAAAACACCTGATACCATAACCAGAGAGATGATCGATACAATGATCCATTTCTTCACTTTCTGCATTTGCTGCATTCACTTTCCTCCTTACATTTGCTTAAAACATTTCTTCTTAAGGGTATTTAAAGTTATCGGTCTAGGTTATTTGAGAAGAAACATTCGCTGCGGTACTGTATGCCTAAAGAATGCAGTCAATTTCCACATGGACTGAAGTTATGTCTTCATGTACCATTTCTGATTGATTTTTTGATTCATAATTGTTTGTTTTTTCATTATTTGTTAAGTGGGCATTAGCCCCACATGGGATTGTCAATTCATTGAGTGTTTCTCTCACTTATGTTACACGTGTAACAAATTGTTGGTTTTTGTCAATTATTATAGGAATATTATAATACTAAAAGAGATTTAAGATTTTTGGCATTCGAAATTGATAATTCCCTGCACGCTGACGAAGGTTATTTCAAAGAGGGGTCTACAAAGAATAACAAAATACTCATGGAGAGATGTTGACAGTCCTTAGTAGGTGGTCCTCAAGAAAGGTGAATGCTGCAGTACAGACTAGCATAACTCATTGGTTATGTACAATAGGGCGGTCAAGGTTAGTTGGGATTGTATACTGTGGCAGTTATTCAGTAAGAAAACCAATTCTTGCTTTATTTCACTTTTCAGAAAACTCTTTCAAGTTCTCTGCCATTTCTTTTAATCGCTTATCGACTCTGTAATTTACTGTTCCCTCCTCAAATGTCCCGTTTTGTCTTGTCCCCGCTTTCACTCCAGTTAGAATCTCAATCCCCTCATCAATAGTCTTCACAGGGTACACGTGGAATTTCCCTGCTTTTACAGCTTCCACGACTTCTTCTTTCAACATTAAATTCTGTACATTGCTCTCAGGAATGATCACTCCCTGTTGTCCTGTTAACCCATGAGCTTTACACACTTCAAAGAACCCTTCGATCTTCTCGTTCACGCCACCAATGGCCTGAACCTCTCCCCGTTGGTTGACTGATCCCGTCACGGCAATGCTCTGATTCACAGGAAAACCTGAGAGGCTGGACAATATTGCATACAATTCAGTGCTGGATGCACTATCTCCTTCTACCCCTCCGTAGCTCTGCTCAAACACTAACCGACACGATAAACTCAAGGGTTTATTCTGTGCATACTTTCCAGCTAAATACCCGCTCAATATCATGACACCCTTGGTGTGAATGTTCCCTCCGAGTTTGGCTTCTCGTTCAATATCCACAATTCCTTCCCTGCCCATTCCCACGCTGGCAGTCACCCGAGAAGGCCGCCCAAAGGAAAAGTCTCCCAAGCTCATGACAGATAACCCGTTCACTTGGCCCACTCTTGAACCTTCAGTATCAATGAGAATCAATCCCTTTTCAATCATCTCCTGAACCTTTTCTTGGAACAAACTGGAGCGATAAAACTTCTCTTCAATTGCCTTTTTCACGTGTTCACCAGTAACATATTCAGAGTTCTCCTCACTCGCGTAGAAGTTCGCCTCCCTGATGATATCAGCTACATCAGCAAACCTCGTAGATAACTTATCCTGGTGATCAGCCAGCCGTGATGAGTATTCAACGACCTTGGCCACTGCTGATGCATCCAAATGGTTTAACTCTTCTTTCTGGCACAACGTACAGATAAAAGCAGCATATTTTTGTACATTCTCTTCTATTCGTTCCATGACTGTATCAAAGTCCACTTTCACTTTGTATAGCTCCTTAAAATCCTTGTCCAACGTATAGAGCATTTGGTACAACATGGGGTTCCCGATCAATACTACTTTCACATCTAACGGGATGGGCTGCGGTTTTAACCCCTTTGTCGTAATATAACCCAGGCGCGTCCCTGCTTCTTCAATATCAATGCACCCATTTCGTAACGCTCTCTTAAGACTCTCCCACGAAATTATATCCCTGAGTAATTCCTCCACAGGTAACACTAAATACCCACCGTTAGCTTTGTGCAGAGAACCGCTGTGGATCATGGTAAAATCAGTGGTTAACACACCGAATTGGGCCTCTTTCTCTATCTTTCCGAATACATTGTAGTACGTAGGGTTGCGTTCCATGACCACTGGACTGCCCTTTTCATCTGCATTATCCACGATCAGGTTCACCTCATACTTTTTGAAGGGGAACTCCTTCATCCAGGAAGCAGGAAATCCAGGTGGTACTTGAGGCTCTGTGACAAACTGCTGAATGTTATCGAGGATATCATTTTGAACTTCTTCCAAATATGCCACCACTTCGTCAGACTTTTCGTACTTTTCTTTTAAATCAGCTATCAAGTGTCCAATAGCGTATAAAGCTACCTCTCGATTCAATTTATTGACTTCTTCTGTGATTTTTGCCTCCAAACTCCGTAATTGTCTCATAGCGCTCTTTAAATCTGCATTTAGTGCTTCTCTTTTCTTTTGAATTTCTTCTCTCTTTTGAGGGTCTAACGCCATGAACTCCTGCTCATTCAAGGGGCGCCCTTCCTTGACAGGGGCGAGAAACACTCCTACAGGCGTGCGCTGAAGGACGAACCCTTCCTCTTGAACTTTTTTGTCCAATTGAGCAAAAAGGTTCTTTCTCTCTTCTTCAATCTTTTGAACTGTTTCATCTCTCTTTGCGGCGTAATCTTCACTCTCAAAGACCTGGGGAAGTTCCCTGCGCCCTTCTGTGATGAACTCTTTCACATCTTTCTGGAACATTTTCCCTTGGCCTGGATCAAGCTTTATGGCTTTGGGCTCATAAGAATTCTGAAAGTTAGTCACGTAACACCAGTCTGCAGGTACTGGTTTCTTTTTAGCCACTTCCTCCAAGAAGCCTTTTACTGCAGTTTCCCTGCCTGTACCAGGATGGCCAGCCACGTAGATATTGAATCCACTCTCTTTGATATCCAGTCCAAATTTGAGGGCTTTGACCGCTCTCTCCTGGCCAATGATTCCTTCAAGTGGTGGCATACCCTCAGTGGTTTCACATTTCATGGCGTGAGGGTCACACGCTCTCCTCAGCTTTTCAAGAGGTAGCTCATTCATGGTATCACCTTCTACTATGGTTTTCACCCACCCTATCTTTCCATCATTTTGATTTTAATAAATCTTTCCGTATACATGGGAGTAAACGTGTGCATGGGCACAGTATACATTTTTCTGGGAAAATGGTTTAGAAGGGGTTAAATTCTTCTTGAGACAACTGTGGATGAGTTTTCGATGAAGAAGGTTTCGTATCTGGTGTCAAAAACATAATAGAATTGTCACGTCTTCGGGGGAAAATTCTAACCTCTATGATTATCATTCTTTTGTGATTAATGCGAGTAAGAGGCAATTTTCATGTTACACGTGTAACAAAAATGAGATAATCACCCGACAATTTCACAATCCCTTCACAATCGCGGCATCCTTCTGACATTGGATTCCTTGGTTGGTGGTGCTATAGTTCTGGTGGGGCAGACAATCAGCGTCTTTTTTCATCATTCGATCAGCGTCTTTTTTCTCTCTTAAATTTGGTGGAATGAAATCATTCATTTGAAGTATTTTACACAGCCAACCTATAAAAGGCCTGCATACCAACCACTATGAGGAACATGGGAAAAAAGTTTCCAAAAATCGTGAAAATAGCAAAGAACCAGTTACCCTGGATAGAGCATTTGGTAGACGAAAAGACAGTCCACGATATTGCACCAGTAGCCATGAATGGCAGCCTTTTGGAGAGCATGTACGTAAAAACGAGGAGAGAAAGTCTGTGCATCCAATGTAAGGGGGGGAAAATGCTGTGCGGAAAAACGTCGTGCCCCTTAGTTCTGCGGATTAAATCATATGCTACTGTATCTCAACAGTTAGGGACAGAAATAGATGGAGCCTCGCCGCCCAGTATCTTCGTGGGGAGAATGGGGTACCCAAACGTTTTTGTTGGTCCCATGGTGCCCCCTGTCCATGAGGATACATCTCTGTATGACTCTCCCGAGAGATGGATGCCGTTAACCATTCAGGAAATTGTCCAGTTTCGCATGCAGTTGATCAGAGGAAAACAAAGAGCAAAAGTCCACAATTTGGAGGGAAAAATCATCGATTCAATCCAGGAGTTAGCATTATCTGGATCACCTGCTGATGTAGAGATGCAGTTACTAAAGAGGCCCAGAAAAGGTATCCTCCTCGATGATGAAGTGCAGCCCATGGGTCCTTCTGCTCCCTTAAAGGATGTGTGGATAGGACCAAAAAATACAAACAAAAAGGTTGAGAAAGCTTTCTGCGATACTGACTTAAAAGCGGCAGAAGCGGTCTCCGATTTATACAGAGAGGATATCCCTCTGTCCAAGATTCAACGAGGGTTAAGTGCGGGGTTATTCGGAGTAGAAGATCGCAGGAAATTAGTGCCCACCCGATGGAGCATTACTGCAGTGGACTCAATGCTCTCTTTGGATTTAATGGAAATGGTAAAACGGTTTCCAGCCATTAATGAGTATTTGTTATATGAAGAAATTCATTTGGATAACCGATTTCTCATATTAATGTTACCCGATGCCTGGAGTTACGAGTTAATGGAAGCTTGGTACCCGGGGACTATATGGAACCCTGCGTCACAGAATATTTTAATGTTTGGCGATGCTGAACCCTACACGGGGAGAACCACGTACGCTACTATTGGCGGATGCTACTACGCTGCCCGGCTGGCAGTCAATGAGCACTTACTCAAAAAGAAACGGCAGGCCAGGGTGATCATACTACGAGAGGCCCATCCCGGGTATATTATGCCTGTAGGCGTGTGGAACGTACGAGAAAGCGTGAGAGAAGCTTTGAAAAATCCCCCACGGAAATTTGATACATTAGATGGTTTGTTAACAGCAGTTGAACAGAAGTTGGCTATTCCCCTGGATATCTGGAAGAGAAATTCCACATTGCTAAGAGATTCATTGCAGCAGAAGAAAATTACAGACTATTACTAGACATTTGAACACTTGGCATAATTTTTGTTTTGGAAATTGTCTCATAATTCAAAGTTTTTGGAGATTTTCGCTGTTTTCTATCTGAAATGATGGAACGCAGGCAGGTGGTTCTTCAGGTTCTTCTAGTTGTTTGGGGGGAGTTCTCCTCTTTTTTGGAGAAGTGGAGGGAGGAGAAACGCTACCTGTGACATATGAAAACGTTATGAATGGTATAATTCTGAAAGCTTATCGGTCAATAACACAAGGTGTGAAAACACTCCAGAAAGTGAAAGGAACAGAACCAGATTCCTAAATCAACTTGGCCTAATTCCTTTAGCTACTGTAGAGTATAAACCAGCCCACGAGCTTTAAAATACCATATGTCACAAACGCGGATGATATCAATGCAAAAGGAACCAAAATCCAATTTTCATGAATGTACAATCTTTTTTCTTTTAATTTTATATTTGAAGCCAGTGTAATTACAATGGCATATATGATGATTAATAAGGCAAGCACCTTTAGTTCTAAATTAGAGGTTAAGAATACAATAAGCTCGATAATCATCAAGATTGTAGATAGCAGATAAACTACCCGTAATATTTTTTTAGGGCCGAAAAAGACAGCAGAAGTATTTAGACCTGCTTTTTTGTCAAATTCGTAGTCTGTTACTACCGTCGGTATATAAAAAATGGCACCCATAATGAACGCCCCTAAAATCATGAAGGGATTCATATTGGCGCCGCCTATGCTTAATCCTGCCATAAATATTGCCCCAGCTGCAAGTGCATTACAGATGATATCTCCTGCAGGTGTCGTCTTAAACCTCGTCGGTGGCATGGAGTAAATATAACCCACAATATCTACAAGAAGTATTAGAATAAAAAAGAGGAAATTTATAAACGAAGCAAAGAGAAGAGAACAAAAGAAAACCATCATATTCAAGTAGAAAGCGGCTTTTTCAGTAACTTCACCGGTGACAAGTGGTTGATAAGCAAGATTCATGTCCTTTGACCTTCCATTATGAAACTTGTCTACATCTTTATCCCCAATTGCGTTTACCACAAAACAAAAGCTCATCCAGCAGCTAAAGGAAACAAAAGCAAAGATTATGTGAAGTGGATTGCTATCTGAAGTTACGCCAAGTCCAAAACCTACAGAGAAGGGCAAAAGAAATGTTATCCACGCTCTTAGTCGGAGTAATCTTAAATATTTGGTTTTCATATTTCTCACTTTGTAAGTTTCCATCGAACTGTAGAAACTAACCCACAGCTTCTATCCTCGTCATTCCTTTTGCTCCTCTTTCTTATTAAGATTTGGATTTATTCTCTTCCATTAAACCCTATCAATGGCATACAGGGATTGAACTGAAAGATAATAGATACCTCCCATTCTGTATTCTGCACCTCCAGGTCTTAACGGCATCTACCTGGGAGGAGATAGCCAAGCCAAGAGATCTCCTTGGCAAGGAGCACTGTCTCAAGGCTCTCTCTGATGGTACTTTACTGCAAATCAGTGCTAGTGGCGAGGTATCCCGTTCAAAAGATGGTGGATAAGACATTAAGAGATCATGGTGATCCCTTTTTTAAATCCTTTCTCTTACAACCTTAATCAACAAGGATCTGTTAAATTGGCTTGGTTAGAACAGAACATGAGCTCTGTTTATATAATTCACTTAGGAAACTGAATAGGACTTCTTTTTTGTGGAAAGCCAAGGATTTCATTATTCTTATTTTATTTGTTGAACAATACTGTGCTATAGTAATCATGGAAAGCCAAGGATTTCATTATTCTTACAATTATCACTTTTGAGTTCTCATTCTTTTGATATGATCTTCAGTCTTCTTACTATCTGAAATCCTAGCCATAGAATAACTCCCAAAGTTGTTCACATCTCCAAAGCCATCTGTATTCACTTGATCGCCTTCGTGATTTTATCTGTGTTTGCATGTAAAAAGAAAAAAGAAAAAAAGGTATTCTGGACAAATTTATTCTTCCTCTTTTGCTGGGAAGAGGACAATTTTATTACTTAAGGGAAGAGCATTCAAGCGGATTGTTATTGGAAAATTAAGAATGGGGCCGCCGAGATTTGAACTCGGGTGTCAGGCTCCCGAAGCCTGGAGGATGGGCCAAGCTACCCTACGGCCCCTTACTTATGCAACGAAAAATGGAAATATAAATGTATGCTTTTCATGTACTGATGACACCCCTCTGATTATTGCAACCACCACTAGTACTCCTCAATAATCAAAGAGACTCTTCTGCTTTGAGTCCGCTTCCACTGCTTTTGTTATTTTTTCTTTCTCTTCTTTTTTCCCTTCTTTCTTTTCTTTCTCTCTTTCTTCTTTCTCTATAGTCTCCATTGCTTCCAGGATCTTTCCCCCTTTTTTAAAAATATACAAGATTTCATCTTCATCTAATTGAAAAAACCGACACAGAGAAGCTGCTCTCTCGGCCTTTTTCTCTAACGCTTTCATCATTATCACGTACTCAGAAGCTTCCCCAGAAGAACAATGGCACTTCTCAGCAATCTTTGCGTAGATTGAACGCTTCATGTCCCTATCTTTTCGAGATCTGGCCAAAGCAGCAAAGTACGAAGGACTCTTGAATCGCTGGAAGTGGTATCTTTCTGTCCTAGCCAAAGAAACGCCAGAGGTCATCAAATCCATCGCGTACCCCCACAACTTGTAGTACTGTCTCCTCCTGACCCGTCCCAAGAACACATCTGCTCTCGACAAGTAGTAGTACGCATGAGCAGCATCTTCAGCAGAGTACACCAACGGCATATTCTCAGCTACCCACAGCAATGTCTCCCTCGGCTCTTGATCTATGTTCCAGAACTCCTTCCTCACATCCACAGACTGCAGCCTGAACACGCTGGATAATGCCTGAAATATGGACACCCGGGTATCTCTGGGATTGGAATACTCGCCACCTGTTAAGGACTCTAAATCGTTGATAGCAGCTCTCAAATCACCGTGCGCATCCTTTGCAATCTTCTGCAGCACATCATCTGGAATACCCAAGCTTTCTCCTTCTGCAATTCTTCTCAAAACCTTTAAAACAGAAGCAGGAACCAATGTTCTGAATTCAATCATTTTGGATTTATTCCTGATCCCTGGAGGTATTTCCCAGTACTCGTTAGCAATTAATATGATAGGATTTCTCGTGATATCAATAATTTTAGATATAGCCTGGTTTCCTCCCTTGTCTTCCCTTCCATAGACATTGTCTGCCTCATCTAAGAGAATGATCTTTCTGCTCCCATCTAACGTAGACGACGTGGCTGCGTTTCCCACAATTCTCATGATCACCTCTCGATTCCTTTGATCTGAAGCATTCAACTCCAGCAAATCCGCGTTAAACTCCCTTGCCAGAGCAATAACAGCAGATGTCTTTCCTACTCCAGCCCTTCCGTAGAGGATGGCCGCCTTCTTTTGCTCAGGCCACGTATTAAACCAGGAAACCAGCTCTTTCAAAGCCTTTGGTTGGCCCACCACATCTGACAGATTGTGGGGACGATACGTTTCAGTGTACATTTGCATTCAGTAGGTTCACAATTATAAAAAGGTTGGCTTCTCAGAGTTCTCCCACAACTATATCTCCCAAATCTGTTGCATCTGTTACACGTGTAACATTCCTCATTTTCTTTTTTTCCAGTAACTGAACGACATTAAAATGACATTATCCCTTTGAATATTTCAAAATTTCGAAAATATCACTAGATATAAAAGATAAATACAAAATAACTTTTATTACAAGAAATATCCAAATTAGCCTTTTAAATGCCGGAAAACTCTTGAAATTCTAAATTTTTCCCAATTTAAGATAAAACCTCCAAAAAATGAAATTTTTATACTATCGAAACCTTTATAAGAAGATTTTTCTATATTCTTCTGGAAACTTATCGAAATAATCAATAATAGCACGTGCAACAGTAATCTTAACATCCTCATCTTTTGCTAATTCAAATAAGATTTTTCTATATTCTTCTGGAAACTTATCGAAATCGTGGATAATGCATGTAACAACAGTAAATCTTACATAACCCATTCTATCCTTGGCAACCCTTCCTCCTATTGTCCAAATTGGATCTGTGAAGAGTAGGTTGCATGAGCCAACCCAAAGATGTTGAAGAGCCATTGGAAGCTTCAATAGATACCTAATTCTTCTTCTTTTTTGAATTCTATCATTATCCAGTCTCAATGCGGGTATACCTGAGTATCCCACCGAAATACATTTAAAGGACTAAGTGAAAAGGGAGGCACCCAACCAATATGCCGCACAATCTTGGTGGAAAATCATGAAAGCGATTGTATGCACAAAATACGGACCACCGGATGGTCTTCAGCTCAAAGAGGTAGAAAAACCAACTCCCAAGGACAATGAAGTACTGATAAGAGTATATGCAACAACAGTAACAGCAGGGGACGTGTTACTTCGAAGTCTCTCATTCCCTCTCAGAATAGTGTTTCGTCTCGTGTTTGGTCTCAGTAGAAATAAAATACTAGGGCATGAGTTAGCCGGGGAAATTGAAGCAGTAGGCAAAGATGTAAAACTATTCAGAAAAGGTGACCAAGTTTTTGCATCTGCCGGTTCTGGAGGGGGTGCTTATGCCGAGTACATTTGCCTACCTGAAGACGGAGTGGTAGCAATAAAACCGATCAATATGACCCATGAGGAAGCCGCCGCCGTTCCTATTGGGGGACTTACAGCATTGCATATTCTTAGAAAAGGAAATATCCAGAGCGGACAAAGAGTTCTTATCTATGGAGCTTCGGGAAGTGTAGGTACTTTTGCGGTACAGCTTGCCAAGTACTTTGGGGCAGAAGTTACCGGGGTATGCAGTACCATGAATTTAGAGTGGGTGAAATCTCTGGGAGCCGATAAGGTAATTGATTACACTAAAGAGGATTTTACCCAAAGCGGTGAGACTTATGATGTTATTTTTGACGCGGTAGGCAAGAGTTCGTCTTCACGTAGTAAGAGATCTCTAAAGAAGAAAGGATTCTATCTTTCCGTTAAATCTTCAACAAGCGAAAAGGCTGAAGACCTAATTTTCCTCAAAGAGCTAATTGAGGCGGGAAAGATAAAATCGGTCATAGATAGAAGCTATCCGTTGGAACAAATTCCCGAGGCTCACCGGTATGTCGAAAAAGGACACAAAAAGGGAAATGTAGTCATCACTGTGGAACATAATAACAAAACCTAGCAACCTTGGAGAAATACTTATGAAAGCGATTGTATGGACAAAATACGGACCACCGGATGTTCTTCAGCTCAGAGAGGTAGAAAAACCTACTCCCAAGGACAATGAAGTACTGATAAGAATACATGCGACAACAGTAACAGCAGGGGACTGTGAGATGCGAAGTCTCAAATTCCCTATCTTGTTGCGGCTCCCCTTGCGAATATATAATGGTCTCAGAAAACCAAAGAAAATAACTATACTAGGGCAGGAGTTAGCCGGGGAAATTAAATCAGTAGGCAAAGATGTAAAGCTGTTTAAGAAGGGTGACCAAGTCTTTGCAGCTACCGATTTTGGTTTTGGTGCTTATGCCGAGTACAAATGTCTGCCTGAAGACGGGGTGCTGGCAATAAAACCGGCCAATATGACCTGTGAGGAAGCCGCCGCCGTTCCTGTTGGGGGACTTAATGCATTGCATTTTCTTAGAAAAGGAAATATCCAGAGCGGACAAAAGGTTTTGATTAATGGTGCGGGTGGAAGTATAGGTACTATTGCGGTACAGCTTGCCAAATTATTCGAGGCTGAAGTGACTGGCGTGGATAGCACGAGGAAATTGGACATGCTGCGTTCCATTGGTGCAGACCAGGTCATTGATTACACTCAAGAAGATTTCACCAAAAGCGATGAGACCTATGATGCTATTTTTGACGTGGTAGGCAAGGGTTCGTTTTCAGGTTGTATAAGGTCGCTAAAGAAAAAAGGAATCTATCTTTTAGGTAACCCTGCGCTGTCACGAAGTGTTCGAGGGCGATGGACTTCAATGACAAGCAGCAAGAAAGTAATAGGTGGGACAGCGTCATATAAGACTGAGGATTTAATTTTCCTCAAAGAGCTTATTGAGGCGGGAAAGATAAAATCGGTCATAGATAGACGCTATCCGTTGGAACAAATTCCCGATGCTCACCGGTATGTCGAAACAGGACACAAAAAGGGAAATGTAGTAATAACTTTGGAACATAATAACAAAACAAAAAAATGAAAAAAATGAAAAGAATGAATATGGTGGTGGAGCAAGAGTGTCCCTTCAATAAATCAGTACTTCAATTGGTTTTGAGGTTAGGTCTGATGGCTCTTGGCACCATGGGGCTAATATTTCTTAATTTTTGGGTTTCTGTGGTGTACTTAATATATTCTTTTAAATTATCCCAACTTTTATTTCTTTCCCTTTAATTCTTAAATTATCCCAATTTTTCTTTTGGCACAAACAGATCTGACGCAGAGGAATTTTTTGAGAAAAGCTTAGAAATGAGCCCCCGGTATTTTGCAGGACACTTCAGTTATGCTCTTTTCCTTCGTGAAATGAAAAGGATTGATGAAGCAGATTTGGCTACAAGAAAGCCTTGGAGATAGACCCAAAATTTGTACCTGCATACATAAATTTGGGGAACCTGCTCACTGAAATGAAAAGATTCTGTCTGGAAATATGATGATTGATAATTAGTATATTAAAAGAGATCTAATAAAGGATATCAATAAAAAATCAATGAGACTTTTCGCAGGCAATCTTTTCTTCAATTTTTTCTTTGTATATATCGTATGGATATTTGAGAGTTTGATCATAAAAGTTATAGTACTTATCCTCAAAGGACTGTTTAAAAGGGTCCTGATTCTCTTGTTGCTAGAAATGAATAGACATGATGAGACAAAAGAGCAGTACAGGGAAGCTCTTGAAAGAATGCGCTGATTGTATTGGAGCCTGTGAAGTTTGAACAGGTGAAGGGGGATGTTACACGTGTAACAGTTATTTAGCAACTCCCTATTGTACCATACATTTGCTTCATGCTTCATGCACGTGGTATGTACTTCACAGGGTCTCTTCCTGACTCCTTCTTCTTACTATCCTATTTTACACTTATCCTTGGATTTGGAATGATTCTCAAAACGAAAACAATTTACCTGCAGATTAACCCTGCACACGAGAATTTCTCAGACAGCACCCAAAGATATCAGTTACATGCGGGAACCTCCTCCATAGTAGAACACCCTGAAGAAGCGTACAGCATTTTAAAGGATTTGACCACACACGGCGTCGATGGGTTGAGCATTTCGAGGATGCACCCTGGAAAGCTGAGCAAGCAGTATAACCTGGAAAGAATTTCTATGCTGTGGCTCACAAAGATAGGTTCAGATACAGCAATTAATCCAACGTATCTGGAGAAAATAGCCTATCTGGTGAACAAGTTTGTCCAGAAAAGCGAGAATTCAGTGGTTGTACTCACCGGTGTTGAGTACTTGATGGTTCATAACGGATTTGATAAGGTTTGTAAGCTGTTGTATGCATTGAACAGGAGTATCAAGATAAGTAACTCTCGATTGGTAGTGTCTGTGAGTCCACGTGCTGTGAATGAAGAGCAGTGGAAAGATCTTGTGAAAGAATTCACCTTTTTAAATAAAGATTCCCCTCGAATGAGAATCTGAATACTATTCAGAAACTGGTTTAAATGAAGTTGTGTTAAAAACACATTCAACAGATTGAAATCAATTCATGGGTTCATACAGGTTCTCCACTTGTAGGTTCATTTGTTACACGTGTAACACGTGGGTTATCTTTCTTGGCTACAAATTAACAAAGGAATATGTTGGTCCTGTGGTTACAACACCCGAGATTGGCACTGGCAGCATTACATGATGGCCATATCCAGCAAAGAGTGAAAAGGTTTATAAATACATGAATGCACATAACACAAATAACATACGAGAGGCTGTGAAGTTTTCTTTTATGTTATTTCTTACGGAGGAATAATCATGAGAAACAGTAGAGGTGGTCGCCGTAGAGATTACGGACCACGAGAAATGCATAAGGCAACTTGTGCTGAGTGTGGCAGAGAGTGTGAAGTTCCATTCAAGCCCACAGAAGGTCGACCAGTTTATTGCAAAGAATGCTATCAGAAAAAAAGGAGAAGATATTAGTTCTTTGAATAAGCACGTGCAGAGTTTCACTTTCTCTCTCTTTTATTTTTTTTGAATATGCTACTTTTCGGAATTTATTTTTTTTTGCTTTATTTGGCGTAGTCAGGAAATATCATGAAGTACATGAAGCAGCTTCTTTGATTTTTTAGCAATCATTGGCTGGACAATAAGGTGTAAGCCTCAGTCTACTGCTTTCAAAATAATGACAGGTGCAACAAGAAAAAAGAGAGAATAACTTTGGAAATGAACATGATGGAGTGCTATTCCAGAAGGTGAACAGGTGACAGTCATGTACACTGATTGGCACTAATCGGTTCTTTGTAGGGTACTGCAACAACAGTTAACCGTTCCACATCAGAAAATTGATCCTTTACCATGCGCTGGATAGTCAACCTGAGCTCGTGTGCTTTGTGCACACTCATAGTATCTGACACTTCAATCTCAATCTCACCTTGAATCACTGGGCCTGTCCGTCTTAGCCGTACAACGTGAGCAGATTCAACTGATGGCAGCTCTTCTACCATGGATTGTATGTGTATTCTCTTGATGAAGCATTCTGCATCACAGGCATCAACGAGCATAAATCCTGCTTCTTTTATGGTGGTAAATCCGATACTTGCTATGATCGCTGCAATAATAAATCCCACCACTGCATCAGCAATTGGATAGCCTTTGGCTGATAATATCAGTGCAACAACTGCCAGAAATGAAGCAGTGCCATCCTTTAACGTGTTTACTGCATCCAGTCTCAGTGAGTCCAGCTGTAACTTCCTTCCTTTCACGAATTTGTAGAGTCCGATACCCCACGCGATAACAGCTGCAATTAATGCGACAGCAGCTCCCACAAAGGGTAAATATATCTCATGGGGATTGGTAAGCTGCATGTATGCCCTGTAGCCAATGTAGGATGCTAACAACAGCATAACCACTGCTGCTGCCGCAGAAGCGAGGTTTTCCATTTTGAAATACCCGTAGTGGAACTTGTCGTCTGCAGATTTCCTGAAGAATTTGAGGCCTGCCCACACAATGGCAGACACGAATCCATCTCCTATGCAGTCGATGCCATTAGCAGTCAGTGCCACGCTTTTTGCAATACCCTCACCAAGTACTACTTGTGTAACGCCCAGAATCACGAGGAGCACTATTGTGATGCCTGCTGCCTTTTCAACATTGTCAACACGTGCATCATCCATGGGTAGATACATGTGTTATGAATTATGAATGTTTCGGTTGATTTGGGGTTGTCTAATAATTCGTTTCACCTATAGTCACGCAGGCATCCAGAACATATACGAAGAATTTCTCTTTAAGTAATGTAATGCAAAAATAAGAGTAATTCTAGAGTGATTCTTTCGTTAATTAGGGAAAAAGGTTATCAAAGGGTATAAGAGCAATCTTGAGGGGAACCAAAAGCTAATGCTGTCGGAGTTCTTTTCGGTCTTCATGAGTAAGTGGGCCCTCAAAGGGAAGAGGATGCAAATAAGGGAAATAGTATTTCCTCGCGGATATGATAACCATTTCTGACCATCTTCGGGATGGGTGATTTCGAGAAAGTCCATACCACTATCTCCCACACTCTTTGACCACTTCCTCTCCTTGCCTATGTGCCTTTTCTCACATCATCATCAAAAACCTTATAAAGGAAAAAATCCAGAAGGTATATCACAACGCAAAGGAGGTGACAAAATGGAGTTCGTCATTGAGACTCTCGAAGAGGTATCCCCCAAGCACCCGTGTTCTTCCAAGCTCAGCAAAGCAAGCCCGCCCATAGGTATTGTTATACCAATCGCATAGGCTTGATGGATTTCCACGAGAAATAGTGAATTTGTGAGAAAGCATTCGTTCTGATTGAACAAGAAGAGAGGAATACAAACCTGCCAAGAGTAAGGTTACATGGTAAAGAAGCCTGTCTTACAACTTAGGTTGAACGAGGTCAGTCTCTGGAAAGAGGAGCTGGGCGAGACTGGGTTCAATTGGAAACTGTAATTTTGGGTTTGGCAGGACTTGATAGATTAAACTGAAAAAACCTTGAATAGAAGAAAAATTGCATGAGCTTTAGAAGATAGTGCCCGCGACAGAGAGAGCTTCATCTGTGTGAAGAAAAGGGCTACATGTGGTATTAAATTGAGAAAGAATACCTCCACCTACTCCAGAGGATCTTTATAGAGCACAATGCACATGGAAATTGAAAAAAATCGAATACAGAACATGGAAAGAGAAATACTGGTACGGAATGCGCTGGGCATCTGAAGGTTCTTCTCAGCAGTCAAGAGAACATTCGGAGAGGGTATAAGAGCTGCCAGTGGAGAAAGCATGAACCAGGAAGTGAAAATGAAGGGTTTATTCTACAGTATATTCGTACACTCCGTGTAACAATGCAAAGATTTGGCAATTTCAGAGAATATAATTCATAAATATTAAGAAAAATCTTCTCATGCTGCAAATAAGGCATTTATATAATCTAATTATTTGACATAGCAGTTAATATTGATTCGTTCCGCGTAAACAAAAATAAGAGCAGAGTCTGTCAACGTTCTGGTGTTAAAGATTTCAATTTGTTACATCAAAAGAATGGGTTCAAAGAAAAAATGTCATACATTACCTTGTTACACGTGTAACAAAAGAGAGACAGCTCCCAATAAGTGGACAATGTCTGCAACCAAAACCTTATAAAGAATATAAAGGAAGTAACATTGCTGTCTGCAAAGACAGCAGGAGGAAGACAATGAAAAAGAGAAGATTAACTCGGATAGAAGTATCTGTCATCGCGTGTGCAGTAATTCTTTCAATCTTTGCCGGATGTATCGGACAGGCTGAAGAGGAAATTGTGGAGGAGCCTGCAGTTACCGATCCTGACACACTGAACATTCTGGCCTACGGTGAACCAGATCAGTTAGACCCTGCCACCTGTTATGATGCACGAGGTTCTTTAGTGATCCAGAATTTGTATGATCGTCTGATCGGGTACGATACTCCTGAGACTACTGTGATCAACGGTCGCCTTGCAGAGAGCTGGGACGCATCTTCTGATGGTATGGTGTACACCTTTTATCTTCGTAAAGATGTAACGTTTCATGATGGCTCTCCTATTACTGCTGATGATGTAAAGTACTCCTTTGACAGAGTTTTGACAATGAACCAACCTCCCGCTTGGATGATGGCCCAGTGCATGGATCTGAATTCTACTAAGGTTATGGATGACTACACAGTTAGGATCACGTTGACAAAGCCGTATGCAGCCTTTTTGCCCATTCTTTGCTACACTGTAGCTTCTGTTGTCAACCCTGATGTGGTAGAAGCCAACGGTGGCATAACAGAGAATGAGGAAAATGTATTCTTGAATCAGAATGAGGCTGGCTGTGGCTCTGGACCCTACGAGCTGGTGGAATGGATTCCCAATGAACGAATTGTGCTGAAGCGGTACGACGACTACTGGAGAGGACCTGCAGAGTTACCCAATGTGGTCATGAAGTTCATTCCAGAGATCGGTACCCGGGTCATGTACTTGAAGAAGGGAGATGCTGACATTGCCACAGGATTCCCAGAGAGCAACATACCTGATGTTCTGGGATCAGAAGGTGTCACTGTTTTAGTGCCCTCATCGTATGATATCACCTTTATCGTCCTGGGATGCAGAGGAGCTCTGGCTGACAAGAACGTGAGACAGGCAGTATGCATGGCAGCAGACTATGATACAATTCTGACATTTGTGTACCACGGGTACGCGGACAGACTGAACAGTGTCATACCCAAGGGAATGTTTGGCTGGCATGATGTTCCACCCTACGAGTACGATATCGAGGGTGCCAATGCATTACTCGATGGAGCTGGCTATACGTGGGCGGAAGGTGCAGAATTCAGGACCGATCCTGCCACTGGTGAACCACTGGGTGCAGAAATTGCAGTACCCACAGGGGATGAGGTACGATCTCAGATATCGCTGTTATGGCAGAACAGTCTCAGGAAGATCGGGTTCAGACTGGAGATCAAGGAGATCACCTGGGCTATGATGTACAAGCTGATCAGAAATGAAGAGACAGACATGATCATTTCAGGATGGCTTCCTGATTACGCTGATCCCGACAACTACACGGATTCCATGTGTGGTTCTGCAAATGCAAAGGCTATATGGGGTTCAGACTACAAGAATGAGGAACTAGATGCATTAATTGACAAGGCAAAGTGGGAAGCAGACAGTGCTGCTAGAGAAGATTTGTACTACCAGATCCTTTTGATCATAAAGGAAGATGCTCCTTTCGTCTGGATGGCTCAGACTGCACACATTGAAGTGATGCGCACCTGGGTCAAGGGATATTACTACAACCCCTTGCAGGCCATGGAGTTCTGGGGAATAAGCAAAGCATAATCTTTTCTTTTCTTTTTTTAAGAAGGTGATGCAATGGAACTGCGTGACTACATATTGAGACGGTTATTCCTGTTAATACCTGTCCTTTTGGGCGTATTAGTGTTAGTGTTTACTATCTCTTACGTGATTCCTACAGATCCTGCTCGTCAGTGGGCAGGAGGATTACATGCGAGAGAAGAACAGGTGGAATTATTACGGGAGAGGTACCACTTGAATGATCCTCTGTACATGCAAATTTACTACTATTTGGATGGGTTAATCCACGGGGATTTAGGTATTTCAGCCAGCACCCGCAGACCTGTCCTGGATGATTTGAAAGCTTTCTTTCCTGCCACATTTGAATTGGCTATATTCTCTTTCATCCTCTCAATGGTGGGTATACCCTTTGGGGTTATATCTGCTTTAAAGAGAAATAAATTGATAGATCACATCTCTCGGGTCGTATCTCTAACAGGTGCATCGACCCCCTTGTTCTGGATGGCTTTGCTGCTCCAGTTCATCTTTTACTACAAACTGGGATGGCTCCCTGCTGCAGGTCGATTGGAGGTACCCCTAGAGAGAATAACAGGAATGGTCTTAATCGATTCTGTTATAACAGGAAATGCTGCCGCGTTTAAAGATGCATTGGCACGGCTTGCCATGCCTTCATTTTGTATGGCCTTCTGGTCCATGGGTTATTTAGTGAGAATTACCCGTTCATCTATGCTGGAAGTGTTGAATGCAGAGTATATTATGACTGCAAAGGCAAAAGGAATTCCGCAAAGAATTGTTCACTACAGACACGCGTTAAAGAATGCAATCATCCCCCCTATAACCTTACTAGGTATTCGATTTGGCTGGCTGTTGGCGGGCTCCGTCTTACTGGAAACCATATTTGCCTGGCCAGGTATGGGAAGGTATGCAGCCAGTTCCATCGTGGAAGTGGATTTGCCTGCCATGGTAGGGTTCTGTTTGGTGGTGGCCTTGGTGATGATTATGGCTAATTTAATTGTGGATATCACGTATGCATTCATTGATCCTCGCGTGAGGGTAGGAGGGACGTACGAATGATCCAGTTTGTTAAAACCCGGTACAGTTTATTAAAGAGGCGAATGAGGCCTATGATCAAAGAATTTGGGCTGACCTTGTACGTTATCAGAAAGAGTCCTTTAGCAGTAGCTGGAGGAATTATCGTCTTCATATTTTTGTTCATGGCTGTTTTTGGGAAATACATTGCTCCGTACGATCCTATAGAGACAGACATTGAAAACAGGTTTTTGCCTCCTACGTGGAGCGGCCCTGAAAAGCATTTGCTTGGTACTGATAAGCTGGGACGAGATGTGCTCTCCCGGCTGCTCTGCGGGGCCCGGTACAGTGTGAAAGTGGGGATTGTGGTACTGGCTATTTCCACTCCCATTGGGGTGATGTTAGGAGGCGTTGCGGGATTACTGGGAGGATGGTTCGATGAGTTAATCATGCGGATAACTGATGTATTTCTGGCATTCCCGTACTTGTTGTTGGCTATGGCAGTGTCAGCAGCTTTGGGTCCCAGTCTGGATAATGCTATGTTAGCCATCTCTATTGTGTGGTGGCCTCCTTATACCCGGTTGATACGGGGTCAGGCTTTAAGTGTGAGGGAATCAGCGTACATTGATGCTGCTAAATCCATGGGTGAGGGGAGGTTAACCATTATCTGGCGCCACTTGCTGCCCAACTGCTTATCTCCTGTATTAATTACCTTAACATTGGACATGGGAGCTGTAGTTTTGGCTACTGCTGCTTTGAGTTTCCTGGGATTTGGTGCTCAACCTCCCCTACCTGAATGGGGAAGGATGATATCCGATGGGAGGATCTACATGTTCCAGGCGTGGTGGGTTTCCACCTTTTCAGGGTTAGCCATCGCACTAACCGTGTTAGGGTTCAATTTGTTAGGAGATGGGATCAGAGATGCACTGGATCCCAAATTGAGAAGAGTCATCGAGGTGGAACATCAATGAGCGATTTACTGGTGGTAAAAGAGCTGTATACCCAATTTTTTACGTATGGCGGCATTGTGGAAGCATTGGATGGTGTGAATTTTACTATTAAAGAAGGAGAAGTCTTTGGATTGGTAGGCGAGTCAGGATGCGGAAAATCAGTGACTGCTCTATCCATTCTACGATTAGTACCGCCCCCGGGGAGAGTAATGTCTGGCGAGGTGTTATTCAAGGGAGAGAACTTGATGGAGAAAAGTGAGAGAGAAATGCAGGATATCAGAGGGTCCAACATATCAATTATATTCCAGGACCCTACAAGCTCACTGAATCCCCTCTTTAAAATTGGTTATCAAGTGGGAGAGCCATTGGTCTATCACGGAGGATACAAAAAAGAGGATGCACTCCAGGAAGCATTAACTGTCTTAAAGGACACAGGTATGGGTGATTCTGAAGAGAAGGTGAAAAATTATCCCCACGAACTATCAGGCGGCATGCGCCAGCGAGCCATGATTGCCATGGCCTTGGTGTGCAGACCAGATTTGCTGATTGCAGATGAACCCACCACAAACTTGGATGTCACAATTGAAAGGCAGATCATTAACTTGATGCACATCCTCCAGAAAGAGTATGGTACTTCTATTTTGTTAATTACTCACAACTTGGGTGTAGTGGCAGAGATGTCTGATCGAGTTGGCATCATGTATGCGGGGAATATTGTGGAATTAACAGATGTGTACACTCTGTTCAAGAATCCACTGCACCCTTACACCAAAAAGCTGCAGAAAGCTATTCCCTCTGCCACTTCAGTAGGAAAGGATTTGGAAGAAATACCTGGGGCTGTCCCCCGGTTGATCAACCCACCCACCGGGTGCAGGTTTCACCCGCGGTGTGACTTTGCTATGAACGTGTGCAGTGAAGTGAAACCGAAAGAGACAGAGGCAGAGCCCGACCACATGGTGGCATGCCACTTATACGGGTGATGTTATGGTTCTCATAGAAGGTAAGGACGTCACAAAATACTTTCCCATAAAGGGGTTTTTACGGCAGATTGCTAAAGTGCATGCAGTGGAGCATGTGGATTTCTTCATTGAACAGGGAGAAACCTTTGGGTTAGTAGGTGAATCTGGCTGTGGAAAGACCACTTTAGGAAGGATGACACTCAAGTTGACCCAGCCTACTTCAGGTGAAATCCTGTTTGAAGAGAGAAATATCTATGATCTGCGCGATGAAGAATTAAAAGAATTTCGAAAGAAAACTGCCATGGTCTTCCAGGACCCGTATTCCTCGTTGGATCCCAGGATGGTGATAGCAGATGTGGTGGGAGAACCACTGGCAGTTCACGGCGCAGTATACGGCGAAGAAAGGGACAATGTAGTCTTAGATATACTTGGAAAAGTGGGATTGAAATCTGAACACATGTACCGGTACCCCCACGAGTTTTCTGGTGGACAGAGACAGAGAATTGCTATTGCTCGAGCATTGTCTACCAATCCAGAATTTGTGGTCTTAGATGAACCCACCAGTGCTCTAGATGTGAGCGTTCAGGCAAAGATTCTGAACATGCTGAACAGACTGCAGAGAGAGCTTGATCTCACGTATTTGTTCATTTCTCATAATTTGGATGTAGTCCGATACATATCAGATAGAGTAGGGGTCATGTACGTGGGGCAGATAGTGGAGATGGGGCCTCGAGATGCTATCTTTGGGAATGCATTACACCCGTATACCCAGGGGATTTTAATCGCTGCCCCCCAACCTGATCCAGAGACGAGAAGAGAAGTGGCCTTAATGGGTGAGGTCCCCAGTGCAGTCAACCCGCCCTCCGGATGTAGGTTCCATCCCCGGTGTCCCAGAGGAAAAGAGAAGTGCAAACACGAAGAGCCAGAATTAGTGGAAATGGAGAGAGGGCATTTCGTGGCTTGTTTTACACCTGGAGCGTAACATGGTAAGAGGAAGGGATATACTAGAAGAAAGCAGAGAAAGAGAAAAACAAAGGGAAAGAGAACTTCAGAACAGGTTCAATGCAGATAGTAAAGATATAATCGCCTTTTCTTTGGCAGCCTGGCAGTTATTTATCCCAGTTATTGTAGCCCTGCTCATTGTGGGACTTTTAGTGATGTTTATACTTAATCTTTTCTAAAAAAACTATACATGATAACCAAATTGGTGAAATCTGGATTTGTAATGCCAAGCTTTTCAAGAAGGCTAAAAAAGGAGAAGACTAATACAAGAATGGTCCGGAAGTTATTACCACGTGAAAAAATCAAAATTCACATAATCATTTTGAAGAACAGTGGACTTGAGATTCTTCATAATTTTATTTGTGCTGAAATCCAGGATTACTTACTATCCCCCCAGAAAAACTCAAAAAATTGAAAAAATAGATTGTAATCTCAGATAAAAACGTTATTGGTTGTCAAGGTTTCAGTAATGGAACCTTTTTGAATATAGATTGTCTTTCTATCAGTGATACACGTTGTTCAGATGGTAAGAGTCATTTTCATCCTCTTTACATTCTTGCGTCCTGAGTTTTAGCAATGATTCTGTCTCTATTTCATATGTAATTTCTCCAAAAGCTTCACAGCCAAAAGAATAGATATTAACAAAACAATTCCCCAAAATACCCAGAGTGTTGATTTAACAATAAGAACGAGGATACCAATCAGTATATACCCCAAAAAGAAAAGGAGTACATACTTGAAATAACCCAAAACCTCCTGTATATAGGTGAATAATCCCTTTTCATAGGCATAGAACACAAGAGAGAAAAAAACTGTCAAGAAAAGAAATTCCTCCATCATTAAAAGCAGCAAAATTATACCTTTCCATTCCACATGTGACTCATTGAATTTCACAAACCAGTTTCCTCCTCTATAATTTATGGGTTCGTCACCTTCCACCTCCACCCACGCATGGGAAGGCCCAATAACTGTATACGCGTTGTACCCTGCATACCGCAGCACAGAACAGAGCAACACTGCCTGGCCATCACAGTCATCCTTCCTGGACGAGAGAACTTCTTCTGCTGTGGGAAGATGATCCAAGGACGCATAGGTGAAGAAGTCGTTGGTATACACAATTTCTTCCTCGATGACCTCAAATATGCTGTGCGGATCTGCATCACCTTCTATTTCTTGATAGAATTCACCCACTTTTTCCGGCTGAATTAACATGTGCGGGGATATTCTTCTTTCAAATTGGCTTTTCCAGGTTAACGGACTGACAGATCCTCCGCAGCTGAAAATAAATAGGACAATGACTGCAGAAATGATGACAGACTTTTTGATGATAGATATTCGCTGCATTGGGTTCTCTTGTAGAGAGTATTAAAAGGGTTTTCTATTCAAGTGTGATGAACCTCTAAAACAGTTACGTGACATAATTATCCACCGATTTTTGTGTTACACGTGTAACAACCATGTACACCTGAAGATGTATGAGAGAACACATAACCCTGTGAACGACTGTATGTATGTACCACGAAGCAAACAAATATAAAGGGAACTAACAAAGGTTAGTACAAGTTAAAGTGTCATAAGCATGGACAGTCCCGACAGAGCTGTGAGGAATCGGAGAGGTGTATATGAAAAGCAACTTCTATAACGAGGATACAGCAAGAGCTGGAAACCAAGAGTTTGTTGTAGCCTTAAAGGACAGATGTACAATGGAACTCGTTGGAGGGAAGGCTTTCAACCTCTCAAAAATGGCAAAAAAAGGGTTTAAAATCCCAGAAGGATTTTGTATTACCACCAGAGCATATGATTACTTTACAAATTATAATAATATTTCTGAAGATGCAGAAATTGCTGATAGAATACGAGAAGGAGTAATACCGCCATTACTTCAGGACGTAGTATGCAGTGCGTACAGAACGTATTTGGATGGAGCTCTATGTGCAGTGAGATCCTCCAGTCCTTTAGAGGATTTGAAGAGTACCTCATTTGCAGGCCAGTATGAGAGTTTTTTGAACGTCACAGGTGAGAGTGCTCTCTTGAATGCAGTAAAGGAATGCTGGGCATCCTTGTGGAGTTTATCAGCTTTAGAATACAGGAAAAGGATGGAAATCAAAAATGAAAACATCAAAATGGCAGTCTTAGTTCAGGAGATGATACCTGCTGCTGCTTCTGGTGTGTTATTCACAGAAGATCCCATGGTTGTAGAATGTGTGTGGGGGTTGGGAGATACATTGGTGGGAGGAAAGGTTACACCTGACCGGGTTGTTGTGGAAAAGCACACGTTGAAGGTTAAAGAAAGAACAATTTCTCACAAACAGATAATGAGCAAGATGAATCCTTGTGGGGGAATAGATGAGGTAGAAGTACCAGACCCTCTGAAAGATACGGCTGTCCTAGATGATGACCACATTCTGAAATTGTGCACCCTTGGCAAGAAAGTGGAAGACCTCTTCGGGTGCCCCCAAGATATTGAGTGGGCTTTCCTCAATGGTACATTTGCTTTGTTACAGGCGAGGCCCATAACAGTGGAAAAACCCATCGTATGGTCGCGCGCGAATGTAGCAGAATCCCACCCAGGTTATGTCACCTACTTATCACGAAACCCAGAGGACAGACCTGATGATATCTTACTCGCTTTACTCCCTTTGCTGGAGCGCTTTGGAATCACAGATGTACCAGACATAAAATTGAGGGAATACATTTACGGCCATGCATACCTGAACATGAATGTGGCTGCAGACATCATCGGGAAGATACCAGGACTCTCGCCAGATGTGGTATATCAAGCTCTGGGGCATTCAGCTGAAGAAGTATCTGAATCCACCCTGGAGTTATCTTCAATGGTGAAACTGCTTCCAGGGACTGTGAGAGTGATTCTGTTCTTCTTAAATCTTCCAAAACGGGCGAAACAGGTCATTCCCTCTTCTTTAGATTTGATTGAAGATATCAGACATACAAATGTACAGGAATTGACTCTTAAAGAGCTGGATAACCTGGTCTGGCACATGTATCACAAGAATTCACATGTGTTTCAAGTGCATGCATGTACTGCATTAGGGGCCATGGGATTGTTTGGTCTTCTGCAGAAAATGACAGCCAGAGTGGGGGCGGCAGGAATAGAGAATACGCTGATGGGACTTGAAGGAATGAGTTCAAGTCAATTAGGGGTAGAAATGTGGAAGTTGGCTCACCATGCTTCTCGATCAACAAAAATTTCTGAACTGATCTTATCCGGGGAAAAAGATATTCTCAAGGAATTACGTCATTCTGAAGAAGGCACAGAATTCCTAAAGGAGTTTAACCAGTTCTTAGAAAAATACGGGGATCGATGCTCGTGGGAACCAGAATTATCCATGCCTCGCTGGGAAGAGAATCCTGATTTTGTATTGTCCATGGTGGCCAATTACTTGCGTTCTCATGCTGATCCTGTAAAGACTATGGAAGAGCACATGAGGGCGCGACAAAAAGTGAAAGATCAACTCTCTAAAAAGGTACATAACCCTCTGGAGAAGGTTTTGATCAAGAAAGTACTTGAAAAAACAGAACAGTACATTGTGATCAGAGAAAACCTAAAAACTGTCTTGGTTAAAGGTATTTCCGTACTAAAGATTTTGTATGTAACTATTGCAGAAAAACTGGTAGACAAGGGCATACTGGAGGACCAAGAGGATATCTTTTACTTGAAAGTGACAGAAGTATCAGATGTTATTGCAGATAACCTGGAAAAGAGACAAGTGAAAAGGTTAATCAAAGAACGAAAAAAGGAGAAAAAAGAATGTGAACACCTGGATGTACCCGACGTGATCATAGGAAATCCCCCTCCCATTAAAGATATACAGTACACAGTAACCCCAAGAGAAAAGCTTGAAGGGACAGGATGCAGTCCTGGGGTAGTCACAGGGAAGGCACTGGTGGGCTGTAACCCAGGGGAGTGTACAGGGTTAAAAGAAGGCGACATATTAGTGGCGCCTGTCACAGATCCCGGGTGGAGTCCTTTATTCGTCACTGCAGGGGGGTTGGTCATGGAGTTGGGAGGAACCTTATCACACGGGGTAATCATTGCCAGAGAGTATGGTATACCTGCAGTAGTTGGAGTGAAGAATGCTACAAAAATTATTAAGACAGGGCAGGTCATAACAGTAGATGGCAACAAAGGGTTAGTATACGTCAGATAAAAATTACTCCTTCTTTAACCAATTATTCCTTTAATTATTCACCGATTTTTGTGTTACACGTGTAACAATCTCCATGAGAAGAACCTTAAGAGGCAATTAAGATTAAGAATGTTGAAAAAACGTCTGCATGGGGGGAATTTTGCAATTTACACCTATTTATTTATTCTATTTTAAAGAATAGGAAAGTTCTTAAAGAGATAGATCATACACACTCAATGGAAAATGACGATAAAAGCTATTTTAAGAAGAAGTTATGGAGAAATGCAGCAATAGTTCTTGTAATTGTGGCCATTCTTGTGATAGCTTTTGTAGTCTATAGTGAGCGTGTGGATGTTGATGAGTTAATTTCTACACTAGTTCACAATTATGGATTAGTAGGGTTGTTTATTGCCACAGTAATTGTTAATGCATCAGTCTTTGTTATCATCCCCATAGATTTTGTTGTTTTTCTTTTGGGTGCAGTGTATAATCCAGTAGTAATGGGGTTCTTACTAGGGATGGGAGCTGCCATAGGAGAAATGACTTCTTATATTGTGGGCATGGGGGGCCGTGAAGCAATACAAAAGACTGGAAAAGTGAAAGAGGAAACCCTTGAAAAAATTAAGGAAGAGATAGGAAATAAAGGGATTGTCGTTATTATTTTGGGCTCAATGACCCCATTTCCTTTCGATTTGATAGGGGTTGCAGCAGGCATGATCCATTACAATGTTTACAAATTTTTTGTGGGGACTGCAATAGGGAAAATAGTTCGATATGGCATTGTTGCGTATGCTGGCATGGTGGGATTGGAAATCATTCAGAAATTCTGGAATGTAGGTTAACTGCAGTTGATTGGTAAATATTGCTTGAATTTTGTATCTTTTAGACCCTGTTTTGTGGGAAATCTTTTTATACTTTCAAAAGAGGATAACGTGGTGATAAAATGGGAAACCCAAAGTTTGAAGTGTATAAAGATGCAGCAGGAGAGTTCAGGTTCAGACTCAAAGCACCCAATGGAGAAATAATTGCAGTAAGTGAGGGATACACCACCAAGGCTAACTGCTTAAATGGAATCGAAAGTGTCATAAAAAATGCTCCCGAAGCTGAAATAGTAGAAGTAGATTAGATTCGTGAGCAAAAATTTCTTTTTTTCTTTTTGAGTCAGAATATACAGGACGACTGTGCTTATCACTCCGATTGAAATCTATTTTCTATTAATTTTATTCACTTTCTCTCATTTCTTTTTACAACCACGTATGTATAAACTTTTTGACTTTTATAGCTTCATGAGAAAATTATTGGAAAGCAATAGTCAATGCTTCTCATTTTTATACCTCCTTTTTCCATTGTTATTTGCTTCATTGTGCCGTTGCGGCGCTCAATGTCTCTCATTATGCTCGAATGGGTTGAATATACCTCTATCCTCTCTCCTCTTTCTTCTCTTCTCTACCATCTGCATCCTGAACTTTGCTGAATAGAACGAGGGTTTCCTTATCAAGATGAACAGGCAGTTCTTTTAAAAATCTTGCGCTCATTTTTGCGATCTTTTCTCTTAAAATGAATAGTATGCTCACATTAATCCATTTTAGTGAACATATTTTCTAAAATTGTGCATGATGTAAACTCACCTGAAAGCAAAAGCTTGCATTTTGTTGTGCAGAAGCAGAAGAACAGGGTGGCGAAT
>Ga0209636_10000159_pt1 | contig 56026 bp, 59 predicted proteins | sample DeeMarSWOR152_54_FD_187464 | JGI IMG/M metagenome (GOLD analysis project Ga0209636, IMG submission 187464) | Marine sediment microbial communities from White Oak River estuary, North Carolina - WOR-1-52-54 (SPAdes) (version 2) | ecosystem: Environmental > Aquatic > Marine > Intertidal zone >...
AAAATCTTTTTATATGATTCTTCACAAAGAAAAAGAGAGGTGTATATTTCCTCTTTCAAAAATGTGAGAGGAGGTGAAAATCATGTATGAGAGTGCGACGTTAGGTGAATCAATACCGAGTCCTCCCCCTGTTTCAGGCGGCTACACTGTTTGCTGCAATTGTACCACTGAGTAAGTACTTCTTTTCCTTTTTCCTTTTTTCCACGAGGATTCCAGAGAAGTGATCACATGAACAATCAACAGGATCTGGTAGTTGAATGGAATTTGACATACCAGTGTAACCTCAATTGCGTACACTGTTCTGTCACAGGGACAAGAGCAATAAAAGACACCCTCACGCTGAGCGATTTTGAAGAGGTCATACAAAAGCTGTCTCCCTATACATGTAAGATTCACGTGAATCCAAGTTCAGGAGAACCTACTGTTAAAAAGGATTTTGTTAGAATATACAATTTAATGGCTCAGAATTCAAATAGTATAAAGCTGACTACCAACGGAATCCTCTTAAGCAAGATGGCTGATGATCTGGATCTCAGAAATCTCTCTACTATAATTGTCAGTATAGATGGGGGTTCTCAAGAAGTTCATGACAAGATTAGAGGAAAAAACACGTATGAAAAGACATGTCAAAGTTTGGAAGCTTTGTACAGGAAAAAAGAAGAAGAATCCCTCTCCTTTAGTATTCAGGTAAATTATGTGCTCAATAGACTCAATTGTAGTTCTCTCATGGAGGTGATTACGCTGTTGGACACCTATGACATTGGCTTGTTGAATGTTCTTCATGCCGAATTAGGTGAGGGCCACGCCAAGGACAATGCTGATGCACTGTACTTGCCATATGAAGAATGCATACAACACATAGGAAAGGCTCTGCACAACCTGAGGACAACCAATAAAAAGAGAGCAGAACAGGGAAAGCGCCTCATACTTTTGAGGCCGGAATCGTTTGCCGCGAAATGGCTGCACCGTCTGGCAACAACTTATGGAATAAAACATCTATTACTCAAGAGAAGATCCATGTGTAACGTACTCACAAAAAAGTTCATCTATGTAGATCCCCAGGGATATGCTTTTCCCTGTTTTTTCTTTACACGAAAAGAGCTCCAACAAGAAATGGTGAACCGTTACGGCATGGTTACCACGCCCAACATTACAGAAGATACTGTTGAAGGAATTCTCACCAGCGACTTCTTTGAAACAGCACGAACACTTATAAAGGAGTTTCAACATTTTGACAACATGCAGTGCAGCCAGTGTAAATTGTTCGATGCGTGTAGTGTGTGCCCTGTCTACGCAGCGTTGTGGGGGGTTGAGAATGAATGTTTCTGATACAGATGTGTTCAAAGCACTGACAGAACTTATTGTGATGTCAGAGGAAGAAGATGGAATATATTTGTATAATTTCAATACAGGAAGAGAATACACAACAAATAACACGGGAAAAGAAATTCTAGAACTATGTGGTGATAAAACAGTAAGAGAGATTGCAGAAATAATGGCAGAGAGACACGAGGGAGATTTCGATTTTGTCCTGCAGGATGTGAAAAACTTCTTTGAAATGGTTTTAGAAGCAGGGTTCGTGGAGAAGGGTGATACAGAATGAATGTACTGGGGCTGGATGTTGGGAGTGCAAATGTGAAGTATGTGGCAATAGACCAAGAAAAAAGAGAGGTAATTGACTCAGGTTGCATCCCCTTGTGGACTCAAAAAATCAGCGTGCTCAAAAAAACGGTGGGAGCTGTGAAGTACATTACCAAAAGTATGGACCCTGCCTCCATAAATGTAGTCACTTCTTTTGAGGTCGTAGAAAAAAAGCCTGTTCATGCATTGGAAGCATTTTATGAAACTCTCTCAAATGAAATTGATGTACCACTATATACACTCACCAAGGAGTGTACTCTTACTGATATAGCTACTGCACAAACCCATGCTGAAGAATTCGTCACTTCAGCTTTACATGGCGCAGCATATGCAGGAACACACATACTTGACAATGGAATAGTGATGACCATGAATTCTGCCTCCACTATCGTACTTCCCATTATACAAAGGAGGTATCATCCCATAAACGACCATAAATTTTCCTCTGGAGAGGCACGATGGTTAGGTGTGCTGTTTACACCTTTAGAAAAGGTTTTTGAAACAGCACCACTCAACGGCCGCATGACAAAGTTGGCCCCTTATGGGGCGCACACAGGGGACATATTTAACATTCTCAACAGTTCTGGATTGGAAAAGGTATTATCCCTGTATGGAGTGGACAAAGCGTTATATTCACAAGAAGACAGCGTGTACAAAATCTTCCACACGCTTGCCTATCCTCTCAGAGATATTACTGAAGATATACAAACGCAAGCAAAACTCTTCTCGTTGTACGTGTACCACAACCTCGAGAACATTATCAGGGAAATGGTCATTCACGTCTTCTCTGCACTGAACTTCGATCCTGATACAACACCCATAGCAGCGTGTGGCATAGGAAAAGATCTGCTTCTGAAACCTGCACTCCGCCAGTTTATTGTACACGATATAGAGGCTGTCATACCCTTTCCATTGTGGACGTATATTGAAGCATTTGGGAGCGCTCTTGCCCTCTTAGAACAAACAGGGGACACCCACATTACTATCACGGAGGTGACCACACATGATGAATGTGCTGCAAAAAATTAAGGTTTTAACCCTGTGCAACTTCAAAAACTACGTCAGATATCCAGAGAATTTTGGTGGATTAGTCATTTACATAATGATGATCATGTTTATTGGCTGGTATATGCAGCTGCTCACTGGTGTTGCATCTGAAAAAGCTTTTGGAATACCACCTGTTCTTTACTATGCATCAGGAATGTTTATTCTCCTGCTCATTGGGAATCAAAATACAGCTTTAACTGCATTCGCATCCTGGAGAACGGATATTTTATCAAAACAGGTAAGCCCTGATATCTTTTTACTTGGAAGCTACATTGGAGGATTGTTAACCAATGCGCTGCCTGGTATTTCCCTTTTACTCTTTTCTTTAATTATGTATCCACCTTCAATGAGTGGTTACGAGGTTCTTCTCTTAATTTCTTTATTGGTGGTATCATTTTTGGCTTCAATAGGTGTTTCATATTTTTTTGCTGCTTTAGGAATGAGGTTGACCCCCACAGGATTTGTGTTCACGTCTATAACACTGCTTATCACCATATTTTGCGGCGTATTAGTGCCTATTCGGGCAATTCCAGGAGGCTTACAATGGATTTCCTATGCAATTCCCTACACATGGACAATAGATGCATTCAGGGCATTAGTTCTGGATTCAACGCCTTTGATGCCTGTAGAACGTGAGATCCTTTTGCTGCTTCCCCTGTCTCTTCTCTTGATAGCAACTGGCAGGGTGACCCTTTACTGGATGATCAAAAGAATCAAAGAGAAGAAGGTGTTCATCAGATGATTACAGCAAAAAATATTTCAATCAGTTACGGTAAACACGAAGTTATCAGAAATTTATCATTTAACGTGGAAAAAAGTGAGATTTATGGTATTATTGGGCCTAATGGAGCTGGAAAAACCACTATATTGAGAGCACTCACAGGAATTATACTACCTGATCAGGGTGTAATGTCTGTGGATGGCAAGAATGTGGTTGTACACAAACCAAAAATAGCAGTATTATTTGAGGTTGCCATGAGCAGAACCTTTCTGAGGATTACAGCAGAAGAAGATTTGATGTTCTATTCTGTCTTGTACGATGTAGAAGTGGACAGAGAAAGAATCAAAGAAATACTCAGAGTAGTAGGGTTACATGGTATCAACAAATACGTGTACAAGTTCAGCAGGGGAATGTGGCAGCGATTATACTTTGCACGGGTTTTGCTCCCTGATTTTCCTGTTGTAGTCTTGGATGAACCGTGGCTCGGGTTAGATGTGGCTGCTCAACGGGAAACTATAGCGTTACTGAAGAAAATGAAAGAAATGCAAAAGACAATCATTTTGACCGCGCATGAAATGCCTTTAATCGAGAGAATCTGTGATAGAGTAATGGTCCTCGATAAGGGGAAGAACGTTGTGGAAGGCGATGTGGAAGAACTGCTTGACAGACTGGAATGGAGATATGAAGTTAAAATATCTGGAGATAACTTGAAAAATCTCACCAATAAATTCAAGTACAGAGGAAAAGGAAGATACCACTACTTCTACGTGAAAAACTTGAGAGAATTCATTGAATCCATCGATGTTTCCACCATCTATGAGATCGATGTGAAACCACTGTCTCTGGAAGAAGTGTATATCTCATTATTGACCAAAAAATAGAAATTCTTTCTTTTCTTTTGTAGTTGTGCGTTTATAGCAGTTCCTACTTATCATTGATTGTGTATATACTGATATTTACGAAAAGCTTAAATAGGAACAAGGTAACAAAAAGGAGTATCTCCCACCGTAGTATCTGTCCACGTTGGCAGAGGAGAGGATATTATGAAAGAGAAGGAACGTATTGAAGTAGAAAGAATGTACCACACTGCACGAGAGACCCTGATTTCGTTGGTTGATACCAATTTCTCTCCTGATCACAGCCGCCGCATCAGTACACTCAGCTCAAATACATTAGCAACAGTACTGGCAGATCATGCTCTTTTACATCATTCGGAAAAAACAACCCGATGGATCCAGAAGAATGCGCAGGGGATGGATATTGTTGGGATACCATCTATTCTTTCAGAATCGTCTTCGTTCATGGCTGCAATCTTTGCAGTTCTTGAAAAGGTGTGCGGGTTCTCCCTGCCTCCACTGGTGGGGGAAAGAATACCTCCTGTAAAGGATATTGTAAAGCTGTTAGTGTTTCCGTATTCAAGTAATACCAGCTATCTGCTTCCTCTGCACCTCGCGTGTGTAGCATTATCTTTCAGTATGAAAGGAACAAAGGCAGACCACATAGTTAAAATGATCTCTGACCTCCAGCAGCCAGACGGGTCGTGGACAGATGACGTCATAATTACAGCTCTCTGTGCTTTAGCACTCCACCAAGCAGGGATTGAACCAATGTACAACGTTACTAAGTGGCTCAAAGAAGAGCAGTTACCTGACGGTTCGTGGGCTGCCTGCAATGGGGAGGTCTGGGAAGCATCTTACGCTCTTAAAACAGGTGAAGTCCCTCATGAAAAGCTTGTCAGTGTTTTGGAAAAATCTGTGCACCCGAACTACTGGTGGGGATTTTCCCGTTATGCTGTACCAGACACAGATGACACAGCTGCAGCGTGCTGTGCTCTCCAACCATACAACCCACACCTTACAGATGCAGCACTAAAAAATTTGGTGAAAGTCCAGAACGAGGATGGAGGATGGAGTACCTTCCCTGATATCACAGGTGTTGTCCCTCGCGAGTCTGTAGAGGAGAACACTAAACTCAAAAGCAATGACATAACGTGTCACGTTTTAGAAGCGCTCTGGAGGAGTAACCAAAAAGACGAACCCTTCAAGAGAGGGATATCCCACCTTTTGGAAGCCCAAGATAAAAACGGTTACTGGAAAACAACATGGTGGAGAAGTGATATCTATGGCACAGCAGAAATTGCTTCATTGATGAACCAGAATAAGTACACAGAACCAGCTTCTCACGCGTTAGCCTGGTTGGAAAAAAAGCTCACGCAGCACCTGAATACTGTTGAATATGCTCTTCTGATAAAGGCATTTTCAGAACATCCAGAATACTCTGATAGTCTTGATAAGGCGGTAACCAGTTTTATTGAGCACTGCCGCTCAGGGCCTCTTGCTCCCACCTTTGATAGTGTCTACTTTGCTGGTCTCATTGATCTGAAAGTACACCGACTCTCCCTCATAGTGGATTCTCTGCACACACTTCTCAAAAAAGAAAATGTCTGATTAACCCACAATACAAGACAGCAAAGTTCCGTGCAAGAATCAAATCGTATCAAACGGACATAGAATTTCCCAAAAGATTTCCTTTTCTCTTTTTTTCAATAATCATAAGAAGAATTTATTACAGAATTTCTTAATCTCTCAAACTTGCTGTATTTTACCTCGCCAGCCACACGTTAACCTGTCTGAACTACTTGAAGTAAGAATTACCACTCTGTAAACGGGATAGCTGTCAGTGGGATGATCGCTATCATCACCAGCAACCCGGATTTGAAGTCGCAGGTTGTATTCACCTTCTTTAAACCCTGACGTATCCCATGCACCCAGGATGCCCTCCTCCACAGGGTCAAAAGATTCTGCAATCACTGTCCAATCAGTACCATTTTTGGCCCATGCAAGTTGATACTGCAAAAACGTTACACCACTTTCAGGCCCCGTATCTATCCATGCTGAACCAAAAATTGGAATGCTATCCCCAATTCCACCGTGGTCTGGGCCTGTAATACTGGCGAACATCACTAAAGCACTATCATATGCTTCAGGTTTACTCTTTAGTGCACTGTTCAAACAGTATAGCCGCGAATTCCCGTGGGCAATATTACATCTTTGATATATGAACTTGCCCTTTTCCCAATCCACTACACTATCTGATAAAACCATGACAGCATTTTCCCAGACTGACACATAAGACCACACCTCGCCCTTTTCAAAATATAAAAATGCATTATCCTCTGCACCCAAATGAATGGTCTGACCCTCACAGATAGAGTGTGTCAGGTATGCTCTACTATTGTTCTTTAAGACCATCTCACTGAAAACGATTGAGTCAGCCTTCAGCTGGAAATCATCTATGACATCCACCTTCCACCATTTTACTGAGGTATTGACCAACCGGAAATGTCTGTCTGTAACAGGGATTGTCTCATCTTTGTAGTACGAATTATTTCTCATAATACCCTTCAAATTAAATTCGCCCTCTCCTGCAAATCGGAACATCGCCATGGTTAACTGGGAGTTTCTCACAGTTATATCGCTCCCTGGATAGGGGTTAACACCCCATGCCACATAGGAGCAATTCTCCATGGTAAGCGTCCAGGGTATGCCAGATATCCCTTTAACAGTATTATCAATGGTTGCAGTGATCGTTTTTTCTTCAGGAAATGTATAATCAATGGCTGCACCTTCTGCAAAGTAAAGCCACGGCATCACCACGTTCGTGTTCTTGAACCTGAGAGTAGGACTATCGTAGAATACAATGTCTCCTGCGTAGTTCACATCTTCCAGCGACAAAGCTGTTTGATCATAGAGGTACCAGGTAGTCCAATCGGTAAAATGAGTGTCTACTGCATCATACAGAGCATTATCCACGAGGTGAACAAACTCTATGGAGCCATCACAATCTACCCAGGAATTGCGGAAAACGAACTGTCCATTGTTCCCACCTATCAAATTGTGTTGACTAACGTAATCTTGCACATAGTGTAGCAACGCATTATTAAAAATACAGCTGCCATAGTTATCCACGTACACGTTGGTATCATGTCCATCAATGTGGAATTTCCCCCCATCTACACGTAATTCATCCCATTTTCTGTCAAAAGATTCCGGATAATCTGACTTTCAGAGAGTTTCTGGAACAGATTCACGTCTGCAGCCAACTGCTGCGTCTGTAAGTATTCTGCAACATGTGCAGCTTCACTTAACACTTCTCCCAAAAGAATAAGGGACAACGCAAGAAAAGATAAAATTACAGTTAAGAAACTTGCTGATGTGGCGAGAAACCTCCTCTTCATGTATTTCTGGAAGAAATTAGTCAAAGGATTGGTTACATAAATCAAAACTAAAGCTAAACAAAAAGCTGGAATCAACGGCCTCAGCGTAAAAATGACCAAAAGAATTCCTGCAAACACCAAGAGCGTTGAAAGTAACTTTTTATCGAACATAGCTCCCGTGTATCACCCATCGTTTTTATACTTTTTGTCTGTGTGCAGAGAAAAGGATCAGAATAACCTGGAAAAATGATATCATACCAGACCGCAATGCCGCAAAAATGCCCACATTATCTATGAATTTGTAATCATTTCTTCAGATTTTGTGTGGTCACTTCTCCAAAATACAGCTGGGAGGACAAAGCTTTACAAGTCATTAACCCTTTGCCAACATTTGTTACACAATAGTTTAGTTGTTAGTAGTTGTCTTGCTCGTTACACTTGTTACACATGTAACATGACAATAGTGTGTATGCCATCAGAATGATGAGGTTGTGCTGAAGTAGCAGCTACTGCATCTGTAAAAGATGTGTTGTAAAAGATGTAACCCACGTATAGTATTCAGGAATCATTACTTTTCAAGCTGGCAGGAATATCAACTTCTTCCTTTTGGATCAACGTGAACTTCTCCACAGCTTCTTCAGAATCTCTTTGAGTGATAGCATGGGTAGAATAGCGTGCTCTTTCAAACAGCTGGGTCAGCCTGCGCAAATGGGGACTCCCTACCTGCCGCTGAAATTCCCAGGGAGTGAAGTGCTCAGGTATTTGAACACCTTTTTTGTGTAACGCATCTAATGAAGCCCCATACGCATTGATGACCACATCTCTAGGGTCGCCGTCAAAAGTGAACTCCTTCTTTCTCCATATGTACTCGGCAAAGGGCACTAAGAGAGGTTCTTCAGGCGGTCGCCGTGGTCTTATCATGAGCATAATAAACATGATTATTAAAACAATAATTATTAACGAGAACATGATCACGACGAACTGATCAAAAGCTGTGGGCTCTGCCAGAACAAATCCACCAGGTGTCGATCGTGGATTTATCAAATTTCTGAGCCCTTCGAAGACACCAAGAAATTCCTTGTTTTCAACTCTTCTCCTTAAGAAAACAAGATAAAACACGGCAATTACTCCAAGCATAGCGATTCTCATAGCCATTACTGCCCACCAGTTGTAGTCCTCATCGGGGAACCGTGGTTTTTTTCGTACTTTCACTCCTCCTATGAGACCGCTCAGAATGATGACAATAATCAGGATATCACAGAGGATGGGAAAGTAGTCTGCTTCTATCATCACGTGCCGTGTAGGTGTCGCCTCATAGGGAGTATATTCAGTGGGCTCTGCTTCTTGAAATACGAATATGAGATGGCCAAGAGCCGCCACCAAGACGGCAAATGCTGCAAGCTTCCACAGACGCATAAATGCTCTAGGAATCTAACCTTTATAAGGTTGTGGCTACAAAATGGAAGCTTTTCTATTTCCAGAAATATCCGAGCAGGACCGACAACCCATACTTTTCAAAACTTCGGAGGATAGCTCATGACCTCTTGCATTGTCGATTTTTCTAGCACTCCATAAATGTAAGACATTATCTCATGATGTTACACGTGTAACAAACGACACCCACAGATTTGACAACTCCGACAACCTGTAATTCTCTTAAGTGTTAAATCAGCGGGAGACTGGAGCATGTCACTATTTATTTCCACCTTTCAGACGCTTTTTGTGTAAAGAACTTGTAGGCAGTTGCACTGGCTGCAAGAGTAGTCATCATCAAACTGAAGGAGTACATAATCAGCAAAACGTAAGCCTTAATCCCGTAGGGATGGTTACCCGACAGAATGAGGGGGGCTATCTGAAGCACGTGGAATAAATTGATCTGGAAGGCCATGAAAAAGAAGAAAAATGCTAAAATACCAATCTGCATAGGCATGAATATGCTCCAGAGCTTCATGACCTTCAACTCCCTTTTAGTATACCCCTTGGTAGCTTTCTGGTAGTCTTCCTTGCTGATTCTCCGGAAAATGCGGTACAAATTCAACCGCATAAAACTGATGGAATGGCTGAACAAATTGGGGAATTTTAACCTGTTCTGCAGAATGTAGTACCCATCAGTCTGCATGAAGGGAGTCAGCGTGATAAGAGTACTCATGTGCCAGAAAAAGGCAGAAGCTCCCCATACCAGAGGATAGTGGTCAGTAAACACGAATATGTATGTACAGATGCTGCCTGCAAATAAACTGGTCAGAGGACCCGCTATAAAGGTATCCATACTCCCTTTGGGTGATAATATTCTGGTGTCTGGTGTTTCCACGTAGAAGAATCCCACCAGAAAGTGGAACACAATGCCCACATCACCTGGTTCTGCTCCGTGCGCATAGGAAGCACCTGTATGAGCGAACTCGTGAGCTAATTCCACCAAATAGAATATCACCATGATGAGCAGTAAGGGAGTCAAGGGCACTGTCAGGTCGAAGTTCTTCACCACGTAATGAAAAGCGTTGGGAAGGTTCCACAAAAAGAGTAAGATCCCTGTCCCTACAAAAAGCACATAGAATATTTTGAAGGGTTTCGAAGAGACAAAGGAGAAAAAATTATACATTTTGATGAATATGGGCTTATTAGTCTTAAAAAAAGGAATTTTAAAGGTATAGAAAGGTTCTTTCTTTTTTTCTGCCTCCATGTTGATCAGGAATCCACCCTTTGCCAGTATATCCACAAATTTGTAGACATTAATATCAGGAGTAGTCTCATCGAGGTGTGCCATAGTTACAGTACCATCTATGCTGTCCATTAACACTTTTCCTGATTCGTGCACCTTTACGTACCTTTTATCTCTGGGATTTCGCACCAGATAGAAATCTCCCCGTTCATCTGTTTTGTAGAATCGGACTTCCACATCATCTGCTAACTTCGGTTTGAAATTCTCATCTATGTCTTTCAAAATCCCATTTCTTGGTCCTTTTTCTTTTTCCTTTTCTTCTTTTCCTGTTTTTTCTTCTTTTCCTGACATGGTTCCCTCTCCATCACTATTAAAGAAGGGGATAGATCGTGTCTTTCACCCTCCCGCTTTTGTCCCCATAGGAGTATATAAGGGTTGCGCATACTTCGGCTTTGGGACAGAAATAGTTAGCTTAACCCCAATTTCTCAATGTCCTGCAGCGTGAGTATTACCTCTCTCGTGTGATATTCTATCTTGTATCTGTTTAAAAGGGATATAAATTTTTGTGTATCTTCTTTGTTCACTATGAATACGCCTCTCATCAATTTTATGTGAGGAATTTCTTCTAATAATCCCTTCCTCTCATAGAGGTACTTCCCTTTGTTTGAGTAGTCTTTGTAACCATTTAAAGCTCCGGAGAGCTGTGATGAACTGCTTTTTCCCTTTGCTTTGTATATGATAGTTGTTCCATCCATACAGATAGAGCATGACTGCAGCGTTGTAAAGGTTTCGGTCGTAGGGGTGTCATTTTCGGGTGGTACAGATGAAGGTTCTTTTAATGTGTAAAAATCTGCAACGTATTTACAAAACCTGTTACACGTGTAACATGGAGATAACTACCAAAATCATAAATCACCTTACACAGAGAATGGACTGGGAGGGATTTGAACCCCCGGCCCCCTCCATTTTGGCTGCTGTTGCCAAGGAGGTGCGCTTCCGAGCTGCGCTACCAGCCCTTAAGATAGCTCTTTTTGCAGACTTATAAACATTGTGGTACTGACACTCAGGTACAATTATGGCTGAACCTTTAACCTGCAAGATTCTCCCTTTTAACCTGCATTCATCTCCATCACAAAGGTCTCCCCAACTATTAGTGTCTAGTCTCTTTCTGCAGATCTATGGCAATTTTTACGATCCTCAACATATCCAGTGCTTCTTCACGGCTGGGAGCAGCCAAGTACCCACAGGAAACCATGACACTTCCTTCTAGACTCAGCCGTTTGATAGCTACTTCAATATCCTCGTTTCTGGGAGGCGGAGTTCTGGCAATATCTTTCCACAGATCATCAAGGGGAAAGGAAAATAAATCCTTCACCTCCATACCATTATACTCGTGCCTTCTCTTCTTTACGACCTCCAATTCGTTTTCTAGATCCCGTATCTTCTGTTTTAACCGTTCAGATTCCTCACTCAACTTCTCCAGGTAGATTTCTTTTTCCTTTAATTCTGCATACTCTTTCCGCATATCCTGGTATTCGTGCTCCTTTTTCCTGTACTGCTGCACTTCTTCTTCCATGTCTTTGTATGTGGACAGAATAGTAATGCACTGCATGGCAGATCTCATCACTCCTTCTTTGAGCGCTTGCTTGATATCTTCTGGATCACTGCTCTCAGGGAGCATCACATACTCTGCATGACCCACACTCAGATCAGCTATGTCTTCATCCTTTACATTCTGTGTTGCTATCAACAAGATGTCTGCACCTTTGGCTGCTTTCTTCACTACATACCTGTCAGTGGTAGGTATGATAGAGGAAATACTAACCCCAAAATCCATGAATGAGGAATCTCTCAAAATTCTTGACAGAATCTCTACTCTTTCTGGATCTGTAGCGATTCTGATATCAATCATGACCTTTTACTCCATGAGTACCCTCTTTTCTTCCTTGATCTGCCAAACCCGCAGTGGGAGCACCTACGCTTTCTCACGTGATAGGAATGGCTCCCGCATCTCCTGCATCTCATGTGCGTTCTTTTGTTCTTCTTTCCGAAAGAAGGGGTACCTTTTGTCATAAAATCACCTATCTCATGGTGGGTGATATTAAAACCACATTGTCTCCACGGACTACTACGTGACCCAGGCTGCGTATCGGTTCCCCATTGTTTAACTCTTCTGCTTCTTCAAGGACCAGGTTCATGTGAATGTCGTAGCCGACAAGCTTTCCTCGAAATTCTCTTGATCCTTTCAACTCAACGATAACGTTACCGTCTAGAGCTTTGTGTATCACATCAAGCGGTTTTTCTGCCAAAGAATCACCTCTGCCGTTGGTAGGTGATAGCAGGTATTTAAAGTTAACGGAAGAAAAAATGTTCAAAAGATGTAAATGCTGTGTGAGCCGAAGAATTTTTATATAGCATCGCATATATAGAGTGGATGGAAATTAAGAAACGGCATGATATGAAATCTTCGCAGATTAAAGCCTTGAAAAAGAGAGTAATTGAGGAATTGGGAGAAGAATTCTCCTCTCTTTTGAAAGGGAACCGGTATGAGATCTGTACAACGGATGCAGATATCAATCTGATACTGGTGGATGGAAATCCCGTTTTCCTGGAGAAAAAAGTAGTGTTCCCCACGCTGAAAGCATTTCTCAGCACTGACTGCAGAACGCTGAAGCGCCACGTCACCGTGGACATGGGCGCTGTCCCGTACGTTACCAACGGGGCAGATGTGATGCGCCCGGGAATTGTTGATATTGATGAATCAGTGGAAGCAGGAGATTTTGTGGTGATCACTGAAGAGAGGCATGGAAAACCCTTAGCCATTGGAGAAGCTTTGTACAGTAGTAAGAAAATCAAAAAAATGGACCAGGGAAAAGTAATCGTGAATATTCACTACGTAGGAGACAAGATGTGGAACCTGGAAATTTGATTAAGGCCTCATTTTTCTGAGGATTTCAAATATTCTGACAATCTCCGGCGAGAAGTCTTTTTGGTTCCATGGATTCTCCCAGAAGTGTTCCAGTCCAGTGCATCCTGTTTTCTCGTATCGGAGTGCTTGAAAATACAGCTCCAGTTTGTCGCAGGCGGAAACGAGCTGCGCTTCTTTAGATTCTTTGAGTCTGTATTCTTCCCAAAGGTTATAATACTCTTCAGGGAGTATGGTGCGGGCAGCTTTTTCTTCTGCATCCTTTATAGCAGTCTCACCAAGGTAGGTTTGGCTCTCGTAGTGGATATCTCCTAATTTGGATTCAGCAATATCATGAAGCAGTGCCATTTTCATCATTTTTTCTGTATCTAAGTGGAGCTTGTCGCCTAAGAGCATGGACAGAAATACTACCCCAAAGGTGTGGTCTGCCACACTCTCTGGAAGATCAACCCCGGAGAGCTTCCAGCCAGTCCTGATAATGTCTTTCAACTTCTCAGCTGCCATTACGAACTCAATTAACTGGTCCATACATGATTTTCCTCTTGAGCTATAAAAACGTGCAGGGTTACCTAACGTTACCTTGTGAGATTTCCCACATTATAACCTTACCCATCAATTTTTACCTTGTGTTGCCAACATAACCGAAAAGTTTATATATCTGTATTTTGTTGTTATACTGCCGACAAAAAAATAAAATGTGAGGTGACCACCATGAATGAACAAATGGAAGCTCTTGAAGAAAAAGCAGAAGTGAGAATTGTCATGGATAGAGGTTCTCTTGATGCTTTAGAAAATGCTATGGAACTTCTGAAAGAATTAAAACCCAAATTACCTGACATAACCAAGGAAAAGGTAGAAGAAGCTATCGAGTTAATGGCTCAGGCCAAAGAAAAGATCCTCCCTGAAGTACCTACTTTCAAGGAGGTTGTAGACACCTTAGGAGAACGGGAAGCAGAAGTAAAGGTGCGGTTCAACAACCTGACAGTAGACGGCGAAGCTCTGGTCGTGTTAACACCCTTGAGGAGGATGCAGTAACTTATGTTTATACCTGCAGTACTGTTTCAAGCTACTAACCTCATCAAGGACGGATCCATGGAGATACAGATGGGGAGAAATTCGGTACGAGTGGAAAGAGATTTTATCCAATTCAACATCAACGATCTGGAGTCTCTGCAAAAGCTTTTGGACCGGGAAGATATCCTCCCCCAGATGAAGTATCTTTCTGAGGAGTTCTCCAAAGCAGGGAAAACCCTGGAGATCAACTACAGAAACGCACGAGTTGTACGATTGGGAGCTCATGCTGATTCTGTTGTACTGCGGCTTTTAGGCATTCCCAATGTAACTGTGGGAAATCCTGTCACTGTGTACCGGTTCTTACGCGTGTGGGGAAAGAGCTAAATACTCCCTTCAAAGAGGGTGATGAGTGTAATGACAGAAAATGAGGATCTAAAAGAAGAGATAGAACGGTTAAAAAAGGAAATTGAAGAGCTAAAAAGCAGAAATAGTGGAGATGAACGAATTTTGAGAGCTTTACAGTGGTTAGACATTGGAAAAACTACAGTCAAAGTCTGTAATTTTGTATTGAGAACAGGAAAAGCAACTGCAGAGAGAGCAGCAGAAGCAGGGCTGTACCCTCCTGTGAGAGACAGCTTCAGTATGGTGGGGGCACAGAATGTACTCTTTGTAACACCTTACTGGATATTAGTTCTTCTGCATACGGGAAAAGTGATTCTTTCGAGGTGATAAGTATAATGACAGAAAATGAGGATCTAAAAGAAGAGATAGAACGATTAAAAGGGGAAATTGAAGAATTAAAAGATGGAAAGGAAAAAGATAAAGATGAAAGAATTCTGAGAGCGTTACAGTGGTTAAACATTGGAGAGGCCAAAGCCAAAGCCTACATATACTTGGTAAAAAAGGAGAAAGCTACTGCAGAAGAAGTAGCAGAAGGCGCTGGATTGTACCCCACTACGGCTAGAGAAGTTTTAAACTACCTGGCAGATGCAGGCATTGTGAAACGGGAAAAGCTCAATACAGATGGTGCTGGGAGAAAGCCTTTTTTGTATACTGCAATTCCCCCATCAGAACTGCTCAGAAAGAGGGTCCACGACATAGAGCAAACACTATCTGAGTTATTACGGCTGGAATTTCTCAAAAATGGAGAAATAAAGTTTAAAACACCATTACTACCCATAAGAATTGAAATAAAAGGGTTAAAGAAAGAGAAAAAAGAAAGTTAGAGATTTAAGAGGTTGTAACAGTTGTTTACGTGAATTTTAAAAAAGAAAGAAAATAGAAATCAGTCTTTACCGAGGAAAATCGCTACAATACCCACAATAATAAGGAGCAGTCCGATTCCTCCTTTTATGAGGACCCACAGATGCTCGAACCATCCGGGTCCGTAGGGGGGTGGAATCAAGGTCCACAGACCGATGATGATAGCGATGATCCCTCCCAGGATGATGACATATTTATTCATTTGGGTCACCGTACACCGTTAAGGCGGGTGATCTTAAAAAGCTTTCGAATGCGAAGGGAGTTCAAATCGTCTTTTTTGTCTTTGTTGTTACACGTGTAACAAATTTTGGGTTATTGGTTGTACTCTTGGTTTTTGATATTTGAAGAGATTTTAGGGTTGAATACCACAGTTTTTGACACTAGAGGGATAAGAGGAATTACCAAATAGAGAGTGTCATATCTATAAGTTCTCTTTCAGAGTCTTTTGGTGGCAACTGAAGATGGATCTTGAAATGTGCGAACTAACTGAAGACGTGAGTGGTCGTATTCTACACTGGATAGTACGACAGAAGAGTAACCTTTTTTATGGTACCTCCTATAGGAATGCAATGGCTGCTGTAAAGTTGCGAATCCAGGACCTCATAGAAGGGACATTTGATGGCAAGCATGTTCATACTATCTTTGGAGAGGTTTCCGAAGCGAGGATTTTAGGGACATTAATCGATATCTTTACTACAGATGATGAGAGTTACATGTCATTAACGGTGGATGATGGAACAGAAACGGTGAGAATAAAGGCGTGGAGGCAGGATGTGGGAAAGCTAAAGAAGGTTTCAAAGGGAGATTTCATAGATATAGTGGGTAAGGTGAGAGAATACAATGAAGAGATTTATCTGACTCCAGAGGTTGTTTCCAAGGTTTCTCCCAACAAATGGATATTGAGAGAGCTTGAACTCATGAAGCTGTATCTGCAGTCGGAAGCTGCCCATTTACCACAAACGGAGCATCCAACTCCTGAAGCTGTATCTGGGGAACCTGAAATCGAAGCGAAGACAGAGGAACAAGAAGAGTCCAAACCAATGGGTGAACCAGAAGAGAGAGAAGAAGAACTGCAGAGAGAAGAGAAATTAGAAAAGCTAGAAAAAGAACCGGAACCGGAAAAAGAACCAAAAGAAGTATTTGAAGAAGAATTGGATTTGGAAATTGAAGAATTTGAAATATTGGGAGAAGATGAAGTGGTGGAAACGGTCCTGGATTTGTTGAAAGAGGGCATGACTAAGGAAGCTCTCATCGAGCAATCAGGATTAGATGAGATTGACGTAGAACTCGCATTAAGAGAGTTATTGGACGAGAAGAAAATCAAGAAAGAAGGCGATACCTACAAAAGAGCAGATTCCAATTAATTGTTAAAAGAAAAGAAAGAAATTGCTAAACTCTTCTTGCGAACGTAATAATAAGATATGCACCGACAGCGATGGCAATCACTGGTAGTACTCCTATCTCTACTACAAACCATTCAGCAAGCCCATAGATTATGAACGCGATTCCCAGGACTATGGTGAAGGTGCTTGTTTTAATGTCCAACCTGGATCTGGTGTAGTTTAATCCCAGCCAGATTACACCGATACCTATAGCTGCTACTCCTGGAAGGTTAACATGGTATACATTCTCAAAAAGCCACACACAGCCTATCATGATAAAGAAGAAAGCCCAGGCCATACCTTCCAGTTTGCTGTTTAATGACCGTTCCATTCTGACACCGCTTTCATCTATGTGAAGTGGTCCTATTCTCACCTTTTCTTTCTCTGCTTTTTTGTCTGTCACTTCAATAGGTCCCACCTTGACATAGGATCCTTCTTCATCTTCTCTCACTCTAAGGAAAGGAAGATCAATATCTGTCTTTTTCTTTTCTGCCACATTCTCACCTGTTATAACGGTTGGGTTGGTTGTTTAAAAGCCTTTTCATCTTGGGGTTGCTCTTGTGTTACACGTGTAACAAGTTCTTCAAAACAAGAAGCACATTGAATCAATTGAACATTGAACACCAGGGTTGAAAAGGTTGAGGGAAGGGTCGTTACCTATTCTTAAAGGTTTGCAGGATTTCCTTCTTTGTTGCATCCAATCTCTTCAAAAATCTTAGAGTTCTATTTGATAGCTGTATCTTGTGGCTCATAATCCCAGTTCTTTCTCTAAATCTTCTAAATTATCAAAAATTCTTGTGTTTCTGGAATCCATAATTATTGGTATAAAGACTGTTACTGTTGCTTTTGTGTTTTGCAGTAATCTTTTAAAGGGCAACTCATACCGGAGGTAATGTCAGAGGTTACGTTCGAACAACTGAAAGAGAAAGTCTTAGATTTTGCCTTGCGGAAGAAACTGGTTAAATCTCTTGAGGAAGTAGATTCCCTCGTAAAGAGCGAATTCTTGCTGTTATTGGGAATGCATGGGTTAGTACCAAAGAGAAAGTCAATCTCTGTGAATAATGTGATATTTGAACATGCGGACTTATTTCTGGACTGGTATTTTTTTGAACGAGAAGAAAGGGGTAAAAAAACTATAGCTGAACTGTATGTGGAGAGCAAAGATTTCGAGAGAGATTTTCCTCATGTGGAAAAGAAGAAAGCTTACACAGATATAAAGAAAATAAAGAATCCTGTGTGGGGTTATTTTGTGGTCTGCGAAAAGGGAGAAAAAGATGAATATGATGTGAAGCTTCTGGAGGAAGAATCTGTGTATCGAGTTCATGATGAATCGTCATTTTCTCACGTTGCAGAAGGTACCTTCATTTTCTCGAAGCTGTATCCTCTTGGCGGTAAGTACTACGTCAGTGGGTCTACACTTGTATTCCCTGAGAAGCTTGTAGAAAAATATGAGCAGGCGAAAGCTTTCAAAAATCAACTCGATGAATTATTTGAGGAGTTCATAAAAGGTAAGAATGTGAAAGAGAAGACGAAGAGAAAGTATGAGGACATGTACTTTCTGCTGTCACGTTATGTCTCAGAAAAGGGTTATACATCAATGAAGTGGGTGAAAAAACTGAATGTGGATACATGGGTGAAGTGGGCTCGAAGAAAATGGGGAATATCTCGATACAAGGAAGATGAGTGCAGATCAGCAGTAAAGCAGTTTTTGAAGTTCTTGAAAGACAAGGAGTGACAACTGAACCATAGATAGTTGTTACAAAGTTTCTTGAATGTTACAGTTATCTTTATATAGAGTAACGTATAGACTGAGGCATGAACCCATCTTTCTTTGCACAGCTGAAAGAAAAGGTTGCTGAATATGCTCTAAAAAAGGGATTGATTAAGCCTATTGAGAAAGTAGATACTCGAATAAAGGGTAAATTCCTGTTGTCATTAGCATTTCATAGGTTGATTCCAAAGCGAGAACCTTTCCATGGAGATACAGTTATTATGGAACACATCGAGATGTTTCTAAACTGGTACTTCTTTGAAATGGAGTTGAAGAAGGGAAAAACTATAGCAGAGTTGTATGTTAAAAGTAGAGAGTTCAAAAGGGATTTTGGTAGTGTTAATGTAAAAAAATGGAGAAAGCTGTAAAAAGATTGAAAAATCCTCTGTGGGGTTATTTTGTGGTCTGTGAAAAAGGAGAAAAAGATGAATATGATGTGAAGCTTTTGGGAGGAGGAGATGTGTACACAATTCATGATGAATCCAGCTTTCCTCATGTGAGGGAGGGAGATGTTTTTCGTGTGAAGTTGTACCCTTTTGGCAGCAAGTACTATGCGAGTGGAATGTTATTCGTGGTGCCTCCTGAGGTTATGGAGAAGTATTACAAGTTCGAGTCTCTTTTAAGTCGGTTAAGAAGGATATTCGATGAATTTTTGGAGAGAAAAGTTCCAGAGAGGACAAGAAAAGACTGTAGAGAGACGTACGAATTTTTGGAACATTATATGGTAGATGAGAGGTGTACAACGCTGGATAAGGTAAAAGCGCTGAGTGTTGAAAAGAGTGTGAGATGGCTTCGAGAAACGTGTGAGGTATCTTCTTCCTTTGCAGAGAAATATGAAACGATGGTTACCACGTTTTTGGCGTTTTTGAGAGAACGTCCTGAAATGTGACGAGGTATGTACTCGAATGCTTCAACCTCATTAAAGAGTTGTTTTTGATCGCAAATATTGAATCGTATTAATAAGGCTTCACCCAACTGATGTGCCGTGCACATTTATAAGGATGCATCAATTGAAAACGTGGTGATCTTGTGAAGGTTTTAGGTGTGTGTGGATCTCACAGAAAGCAAGAAAATACATTTAAAGCTTTAAAAGAAGCATTGAACGCATCAAAAGCAGATACAGAAATTGTCCAGATTTCAGACGTGAATATAGAACCGTGTAGGGCATGTTACGATGTGTGCAGCAAAGAACCCTATACCTGTGTGATAAACGATGATATGCACACAATATTTCAGAAAATGAGAGAAGCTGATGGAATCATTCTGGCATCTCCGTTGTATTCTCCTGTGTTAGTGCCGTCCCGACTGGCTGTGTTCATGGAGCGGTTATCGTGTGTATACTTTTTCGAGTCCATGCGTCAAGGTACTCCCAGTCCCCTTTCAGGCACACCGTGCGGTCTCATAGCAGTGTCCGGAGGGAGTGAACCGATACACCTCTTAAAACTGCTGGCCAATTTTGTATTGATGCTGCATTTAGATGTGGTAACCATGAAGCACTATCCATACTTTGGTGTCTGGGTACAATCGCCTGTAGAAAAAGATGAAGAAGGTATGAAGCGTGCACACGAACTGGGGAGTCTGTTAGTGCACAAAGTGTACCAGCGCCTGTAATAAAAAGGGATTGTCATTGTTGGGTGGCTAAAATACTATGTCTCTAATTGTCTATTCTTAGTACATTACAAATTTAATAATTTTCCTGTTACAGTAACATGATAGAGCAGACACTCAAAAGAGACACCCAAAAAGGATAACCTTTTAAATTATTAAGGTACACTGCGCCCATGGAGACTTACTGCATCCTGCTCACTGGTTATATCTTCACCGCTTTATTCCTGTTCTTTCTCATTATCATTAATGAACTGGGTGAAAAGGATGGATAGTACATTCACATCTTTGGTTGCGTTATACCTTCTTTTAATGGTTCTCATTGGGGTGTACTCCTCAAAGAAGCTGAAAACCTTGGAAGACTTTCTGGTGGCGGGAAGGAAGTTAAATTTACCATTGACGTCAGCCTCGTTAATGGCTACCTGGACTGGAGCTGCTGCTGTCACCGGGTACACAGGATGGATATACGAGGCAGGCTACTCCATGATGTGGATTGCTGTGGCTACCACCACGTCTTTGCTGTTGATAGGGTTAGTGCTCTCCAAAAGACTGCGAAAGCTGTCCTTGCTGACCGTGCCTGACATATTAGAGAAATACTACGATAAGAGAACCAAGAACGGAGGTGCCTTCCTCATTGCAGTATACTGTATTGGCATCGTATCTGGAGAGCTGTTAGGAGGTGCCCACATCATGTCTGCAGTTTTAGGATGGGATTTTTCAACAACGTTATTATTAACTGCAGCAATCGTTATCGGCTACTGTTTGTTGGGTGGATTGTGGGCTGTGGCTGTTACTGATTTATTCCAGTTTCTCCTGTTATCCTGCGGGTTAGTCATTGCTGTTCCGTTCACACTTCAAAAAATGGGAGGTTGGACCCTTTTACACCAACAAGTGGGTTATTTAGACCCTGATCACCTCAACATTTTGGGGTATATCTCTTTTGATATGATTGTGGCCTGGTTTATCATTATATTTGCTTCCAATTTTATTGCCCCCGATATTTACCAAAGAATGTATGCTGCAAAAACTGGGCGCACTGCCCGGTTGGCCATGGGTCTTACAGGATTGTGGGATGTTTTTTTGACTGTGGCTGCCGTTATATTGGGAATGTCTGCCTTTGTGTACTTTCAGGGTACAGTCAATCCAGATTTAGCTCTTCCGCAGCTGTTGATAGAATTATTCCCTGTTGGGTTCAGTTCTTTTTTGATGGTTACCTTGATGGCAGTGATCATGTCTACAGCAGATTCTCTCTTGGTGGTAGCTGGAGGTACAGTGTGCCATGATTTTTTGGGATTCCATAAAAAATCACAGTTGAAATGGGTTCGCGGATTCACCTTGGTGTGCGGACTGGTATCTCTGGGATTGTGTTTCTACTTTGAATCTATTATGGATTCTATTTTGTTCTCTTCTTCTGTGTATGCTGCAGCATTATTCATTCCCGTTATCAGTTGTTTTGTATGGAAAAAAGGTACGAACGATGCTGCTTTCTACTCCTGTGTGGGTGGTGGCGTGGTGACCATTCTGTGGAGAATTCTGCAGGTGGGATTAAACCCTGTTATCCCGGGAATCTGTGTGTGTTTTTTCTTGTTTGTGGGAATTTCTGTATGGCAAACCAGGTAAAGTTTTTCCACGAATGAAATTGAATTGTTATACCCATTTCACTGATTTCAGTTGTTTTCTGTCTCAACTTTGTTACACGTGTAACAATTTTTTTGGTATTTATAGAAATTTAGAGTTTTTGACACGAGAATTTTTGACAGTTCCTTATTGTACCAGCTTTGGGACAAAGAGGACTGGTCTCTTTTCTTCTACCTCTGTACATTAGGAATTTGGACGAAACTTTTTTGACCAGAGAATTTTAACAGTGACAATGATCTTAACCTGTCTGGATACTAATATCTACCTTGATTATTGGGAGAAAAGAACAGATAACCTACGACCCTTAGATGAGTTTGTGTTTCAAGTTCTCAAGAGGACAGTTGAGTGCGTTTGAGATTGCAATATCTGATTTCGATACACCTGGCTGAACATTTCCTAAAAGTATTTAAATCTGTGTGCACATACACATATATGACAAAGACCATATCTTTGACAGATGAAGCATACAACTCGTTAAAAAATATGAAATTGAAAGGAGAAAGTTTCTCTGACACAATAAAGCGGCTGACAAAAAAAGGCAAACTCACAGAAATACTGGATTTATATCCCGAACTTGAGAATATAGAAGAATTTGAAGAAGCAATACTAGAGAACAGAAAAGCACTTGATGAAAGGTTGCGGTAAATGTTTTGTCTAGATACTACCTATTTTGTTGATTTAATCAGAAATTCAAAGATGATCAAACCCATAACAAAGAAAATTGGGAATGAACCATTATTTACAACTACCTTTAATCTTTTTGAAGCTCAAATAGGTTCTTATTCCATAAAGAATGAGGAACTTAGAAATAAAGCCATCGACAAATTGAATAAAACATTTGACAGAATTGAAGTCCTCCCTTTCTTGAAGGGAGATGCTCTCAAAGCAGCTGAAATTGCAAGTATACTCAGAAGAAGGGGAAAAGTTGTAGGTGCTGATGTCATTACTGCAGCTATAGCACTGAATAATGGGTGTACAGTGGTAACTCGAAATCGCGATCATTTTCAATGGATCAGTGAAGAGACTGGGCTAGAAGTAGTTTTTTATTGAATTGAAACAAAATTAGATGGATTTTTAGATATTTAGAGCTATACATTTAGAGATATTAGATATTTAGAGCACAAAAATTTCTCATCAACCTTTTTAGCTTCTTTCTTCAGCTTTTTTAATGAGTTCTTCGGCATCAGATATATCAAGCTATTTTTCATTGAACGGGGGAAAGAGGAGATTGAGAAGATTAGAATTTATAGCTGGTTATTATAGCTCGTTATTCGTTTCACATTGTTACACGTGTAACATGTCGCAAAATTCTTTTCTGTCATAGCCAATTGTTTCATTGTCTTTTCTTTTTCATGAGATACTTTTCTGCTCTAGTGCAGATTTCAGTGCAGGATAAACAATTTCTCTTCTAAAAAAAGTGTAATCTCCCTCTCTTAGAATGAACCTGCCATTTTCAACCACGTTAAATAAAGCCTTTCCTGATACAAAGAATGTGATCTGGGTTGGAACAATACGATACTTGTAGCTCATTTCTGCAGGAGCAAACTTTCCATCTAAAGCTTCATAGGTAACTTCTTCTCTGTGTAAAGAATGTATGATTACCACAACCATTATTCTGCCTTTAGACACTCTGTAGGCGCCCGCTTTTCCGATTAGCTTTTCTACAGATGATGGGGGTAATGGCATGTTGGCACCTCCTTTTATTTGGGTTGTACCGAAAAGTATAAAAAGATTGGAGAAGATATGGAGGGGAAGGCTTTGAGTAAATCACCATTGTTAATATTGGCTGGAGGTGATAGAAAAAGAGAGAAATAGTTGTAAAAGGATGTAAACAGTAACGTCGTATATCCATTTAGAGATATGCGAATTTGAGGTTCAAATTTAACACTATTAATGATAGTGGAGGTGTTTCAATGAAGAAAATGAGGAATTTAACTATTTTACTGCTCTCGTGCTTATTAATCGGATGCATCCAGCAAGAACCTGAGGGATTATGCGAGACAGAGATTGTGGAATCAGGGGCACTGGAACGTGCAGATGCTCCCCCGCTGGTGCTAACTGTTGAAGACCCTCGGGATGACTTTATCTTGGATCACCCTTTTTTCGAACAGACGTTTGACGTAACGTATCAGAGCTTTGGCATGATCCCCCCCGCGTTGGACATTGTCAGGGTAGATCTGGAACAGGTAGGAGATACGTATTATTTTCAGATCATTACTGCAGGCGATAATGTACCCCAACTGCTGGGAGAGGGAATGCAGCTGGCCCGATTCGGTGTCTTTGTGGATACAGATCTCAATGGGGTGAGCGATCTTTTGCTCACAACGACTGTGGAACCGGAACGTGGTGTGACTGTGACGTCCGACTTCAGTGTTATGGAGGAGATGTTTCCCACATATGATACTACTTCCATGACCGTTTCTGCCTCTGCAGAAGTACTGGGTGATCACTTTGACTGGGTTGCGTTCACTGCGTACTCACCTCAAGAGGGAGCGTACTATAAAACCCTAGTAGAGGATGTATACTTTGTTCCTGAAGTGGATCTAGCGTATGCAGATGCTGAAAGACGAGTTCTCCTTTCCACATCAGTTTCTGGCACTGGATGGGGGTGTCAAGTCGTTAACACAGGAATCACTACGTGTCCGCCTCTGGGTAATCCGCCAGGACGTCGAAGAGCGCATGGGTCATTGATTTGCAAAGGCTGGCTGTTGAAACAGAAACAGTGCGATGGGTTGACGATTGAGCTGTGGTGTAACTGCAGCCGCGGTGGACCCCCCTGGACTGGCGGCGCCTTTGGAAAGTGGGTAGAGAAGGGCTTCTTCAGAAAGGGATGGGTAGCCAAGTGCCCCTTTAATGGTGGTCAAAATTCACAGGTACATGAAGATACCGACAATGATGGAATACCTGATAAGGTCTACCACTCAGTGTCTGATGGGGGTCATGACGACGATGGTGACGGCTATTTAGATGTTATGCTGTACGTGTACAATTTCAGAACTAATTTGGTGACCATTACCAACATAGAACGTGATTACCATACAGGTGCTGTGGTGAATGTGAGGTCTCTGCCGCCTTTACCGCCCTTTGTAGAACTAAATCTGGTGCCAGGTAACATAATCTGATTGCAGTGGAGAGAGATGCTACAGAATGTACTACAGGATTCCTCAGTACAGTGATTCAATTCCATTTTTCTTCTTTTGTCACGTTCGTTTCTTCCAATGTCTCAATGTCTCAATGTACAGAAACGATGCAGAAGCTTCATTCCTGGTGCAGTGTCAAAACTCTTTTCTCTACAATGAGTGCTACTTCTCCTTTGCCGTTGAAGAGTTCATTTACCGCCCTCTGAAAGGCATCCCCCAGTCCTATTGCATCATTCTTCCACGAAAAGTTTTCAGGTATATTGGGCAGCAATTTCAGGTTTTCAGGTAGATTGTGTCTATCAAAATCTTTGCTGCTAATATTCCGGATATCTTCAACAGAAAAGGTCTTTATTTCAATTTCACTTACTTCGGTCAATTTCATTAACCCACCTCACAATTTATTGGTAACCTGCGTATTTTATATTTTTTGAGGTAGATTCAAATAAGAATGGAGACTTCCTCCGAGGAAAAAATACGTAAGAAAATAAAAAATAGGAATTTGTAAGATTATTCTAGATAAAAAGGGGAGAATTAATAAAAAAAGTCTATTGATCACTTTTTGATTATGGAGGATGTGATAGTACTGGTATGTAAGAATCATCTTGACAAAAGTGTGTACATGTGAAAACTATCTTCAAGGCCCTGAAAGAAACCAATGCATCACAACAATAAATAAGTGCAAAAGACCTTCCCCTTGAGGTTTGTAAAGCCTAATTCGCCATCATTGTGCATAGGAACTAGATATGCACTGTCTTTACAATCTATCCCATAACTATAAATGTATTTGGGCCAATATAAAAGCAATGAGAGAAGCTCGCTTCTACGAAAAGCTCCAGGATAACAAAGTTCAGTGTCATTTATGCCCCCATGAATGTGTGATTGCAGATGGGAAAAGGGGAATCTGCAGAGTAAGAGAAAACTGTGACGGGATACTCTCCTCTGTGATTTACGAACAGGTGAGCTCACACAGTGTGGACCCCATAGAGAAAAAGCCTTTGTACCACTTTTATCCTGGGAGTTCTGCTTTTTCTATTGGAACTGTTGGATGTAACCTATCCTGTGACTTCTGCCAGAACTGGGAAATCTCTCAAAAGACAGTACCTACCTATACGATGACTTCTCAAGAGGTGGTGGAATTAGCCAACCGTTATCACTGCAAGAGTATTGCGTACACGTATAATGAGCCTTCCATCTGGTATGAATTCGTCTACGATACTGCAGAACGAGCCAAAAAGGAAGGTATCTACAATATACTGGTAACCAATGGATATATCAAAGAAGAACCCTTAAGAGAGCTGCTTCCGTTGATTGATGCTCTAAACATAGATGTGAAAGCATTTACTGAACAGTTCTACAAAGAATTGTGCCATGGTCGATTGTCCCCTGTTTTGAAAGCAGCAGAAATTGCCAAAGAGTATTCTTGGGTGGAGATAACTACATTGGTAATACCTGGTAAAAATGATTCTGATGAAGAAATAAGAAACCTGGTGGACTGGGTGGTCTCTTTGGGTGTGGAGACTCCTCTCCATTTTTCGAGGTATTTCCCTCACTACCACCTTCACCTTACTTCTACTTCTGTTGAAACGCTGGAGAGAGCGAGGTCTGCTGCGCTGGAGAGATTGCGGTACGTCTACATTGGAAATGTGTGGGGCCATCAAGCTGATCACACCTACTGTTACAACTGTAAGAATCTGGTCATTGTACGGAGAGGGTTTTCCGCTTCTCCAGTAGGGTTGAAAGACACAGTCTGTAAGACTTGTGGAGCTCCCATCGACATTAGGTGGTGATATCATGGATCGGGTGACTCTGGTGAACGCGTTGAAGAGGTTTGGATATATTAGATCCCCTCACATAGAGTCTGCTTTTTTACGTGTGGAGCGGGAAAAATTTGTCTTACCTGAATACACAAAGAGAGCATACGCTGATACTCCTTTGCCCATTTTGTGTGGTCAGACCATATCTGCTCCTTCCATGATTGCTATCATGCTGGAAACTGCAGATTTGAAGAAGGGATTAACTGTCTTGGAAGTGGGATGTGGCTCAGGGTATAATGCAGCTTTACTTGCTGAAATTGTGGGAGAAGAGTGTGTAGTTACCATAGAAAGGATTCCTGAACTCGCAGACTGGGGGAGAAAAAACTTGGAGGACGCAGGATATACTGTACAGGTGGTGGTAGGAGACGGTACATTAGGGTATCCAGACAGAGCACCGTACCACAGGATTATCTCCACTGCTGCAGCTCCCAAAATACCTGAACCATGGGTGGACCAGTTGTTACTGGAGGGGTTGATCGTGTGTCCTGTGGGGTCTAGGTACTGGTATCAGGAGTTGGAGGTGGCACAAAAAGAGAAAGAGGGAAAGCTCAGAATTACACACCACGGGGGATGTGCTTTTGTCCCGTTGATTGGAGAAGAAGGGTTCAGGCAGTAATTCTGAGAGAATCCACCAGAACGTGCCCCGTCTCCACGTATGTGGGGTATACCGAAGATTTGTGTAATTCTCTCTCGTGGGAAATTCTTATCACATTGGGGAGTAGATCCTCAAAGGCTAGCCCTGAAACCATACACCTTTTTACAGGTGCGGAAATTTCTCCATTCTTGATGATGAATCCGGCAGTTACTGCTATGGAGAATAACCCTGATTGGGGCTTTGAAGCGTGGGAGTTGGTTTCACCCACCACCAAGAGGCCGTCTTCAACCTCGGAAATGAGCTCATCCAAAGGTGCACTCTCTCCTTTCACTGTGAGTGAGGTGGCACAGGGTCTGGGAGGGTCTCTCAAGTTCCTGCCTCTATACCTGGTGTATCTGATGCCGTTGGCTGTGGTCTCCCCATAGTAGTTATCGTAGAGAAAGTTCTTCACGCACTTACCACGGATCAGCTCCACCGTCTTGGAAGGTGCTCCTTCATCATCAAAGCTCCTTCCCTGAGGAGCTTCCACTGAAGGGGTTTCTGCAATTTCGAGGTGTTCTGCTGCAACTTCTTTCCCTGTATGCAAGGAGGAACGTCCTTCCACCACATTGTGTCCCAGAAAAGAGGGTATAGCTGCACATACGAGCAGGTTGGAAAAGACTCTGGGGGTCAAAATCACTTTTTTTGCACCTGATTCTGTCTTCTGTTTTCCCAACTGGGCTAAAGCTCTTTCTTTGGCTTGTTCTCCTTTTTCATAGAAGTTGATGTCATATCCCAGAGAGTACGCATAACTGTAACCCATACCGTAATCACTATCTGCAGCCCGACACATCACCCGAACCTGGGTGAGCGAGTTCTTGGTTTTCTTGTGAACACCTGACGAGTTTGCCACCTCTATGTCAGAATGCCCCATCTGGCAGTCAATATTGGAGGCTACAACCTTTTCATGGCTGGTAGCTTCACAGGTTTTTTCCATATCTGATATCACTTTCTCAATGGACGTATCTTCCACCGATTTCTGATACAAATTCAAGGAAGTTCCGGGAGTATCATGGACAAAAGAACGCCACCTGTCATCTTTTTCCCTGCTTTTTGCCAAAGATACTGCTTCCTTCACTGCATCTTCCCAGTTGCCTGTGAAATAGGAAAAGCCCACAGAACGATCCACCACCACCCGCAGAGCGTACTCAGTGGTTTTTCCCAGAAAGGCCTGCTTTGGCTCTCCCAGTTCGAACCGAACATACGTGAAGGCTGAACGTTCGGAAACGATTTCTGCTTCTTCAGCACCTTTTTCGTGCGCGTACTTCAATATTTTATCGACCTCGACCACCTATCATCACCTCCCTCACTCTGATGTTGGGCATCAATCGCCCCTGGAGATCCATTTGTCCTTTGCCGCATCCTCCTGGAACTGCTATCACTTCTTTTCCTACTGCATCCACCTTCATCATAGTCTCCAGGACGTTGCCAGATAACGAGCACCCCTTTAAGTATCTGCCCAATTCTCCATTCTTGATCTCCCGGGTGTACTGGGTCCCAAAAGTGAATGTCCCTTCACCCACATTGACTTGTCCTCCTGCTGAATCTCCCAAAAAAAGGCCGTCTTTCACCTCCAGCAGTTCTGACAACCAGTAGTCCTGTGGGAGCAGCATAGTATTCCCCTGGCGAACGATTGGTGTATTACTGTAGAACTCTGCCTTACAGTGGCCCGTCAAAGGAGCATCTAAACGAGCTGCTGTCTCTCTCGAGTGCAGAAAGGATTTTAGAACACCTTCTTCCACTATGACGGTACGCTGCGCTTTGACACCTTCTTGATCGTACAGGTAATGACCAACAATGGGTTGGGTGGGATCGTCTTCCATGTTGACACATTCTGCTGCAACCTTCTCCCCAATTCTTCCCGCCAGTAAAGATTCATTGGATATAACTAAATCAGCTTCCACAGCATGACCGAACGCCTCGTGCATTAAGGTACCTGTCAACGTATTGGATAAAACGCAGTCTACTGTACCTGAAGGAGAGTGATCTGCATCCACCAGGAGATCAGCTTCTTTTGCTAACTGGGCTGTCCCCTCTGTAATGGAATCCTCATTGTCAAAGATGTACTCCATTCCCCCTATCCCCCCCCAGGACTTTATCCGCGATTCAATATTATTCCCCTCTTTGCAGGCAACGCCCACTCTGAGTCTGATTCGATCCATACGGGTTTCCACACTTCTCTGTTCTGATGTTTGAATGTTAATCCATCTCTCGTAAGCAGTCATGGACAAACTCATGGAGGAGATGCGGTCACTTTGATCGTAGACAGCTTTTTCCAACTTGGTCAAAAAATCTGTTGCATCTTCATCCACAAACCGTTTTTTTGCCTTTTTCTCTGATTTTATGGTTTCACTGGGTGCTTCCTTTATTTTGACTTTGGTCTTCCTCTTCTGGGCTCTGGCAGATTTTACCACATCTGAAAGCAGCACAAAAAGATCTTCCTCTGATGTAACCATACCTGCACCCCAGGTGCCGTCCACCAGAACGCGTAAACAGAACCCTGCATTTATCTGTACTTCATTACTCGTAGTTCGCTTGTTTTCTCTGATCAAGGTGTATACCCTTTTGATATCGTGGCGCAGATCAGCATATTCTGCACCTCGGGTTAATGCTTCATCAATAATGTTCATTAGTTCAGGTTTCTTTTCACTGTTAAAAAGTTTTGGTCTCAAGAATGTTCAACTGTTAGTGGTTATCTCAGGTTTGTTACACGTGTAACAATTCTTTTAATTATTCTTTGGATTTTTTGATAGTCAGAGACTTGAAATTTATATCAATTGGATTTAAAATAACCAGTTCTAAAGTAAAAACAAAAAGTAAAAAGGAAGATTACATAATCTTGTCTCCCTTCTCGTACCGTTCTTTCTTCACAGCCAGTGATTCCCACGTGATATCGTAGATTTTCTCCAAGTCCATGTAGGCGCCCTTTTCTTCGTACATCTTTCGTATGACATCCCGCATCCCCTTGGTCTTTATGTCCCCGATGGCAACAGCTCCAAAGAGGTATTTCCCGTCCACTTCTCTTCCATCGTCTGCAGCTTCTACACCTTCAACACCTGCAGGTGGGTACGCGTTCACATCTGCTAACACTTTGATGGAAGGACACTGGCTCCATACCTCCTTTGATATCAACTGGATACCAGCTTTCCCTGTGGCCACCACAATGTCTGCACCTTTTACTGCTTCCAAGCATTCTGCATCATTGGAGACCTGCTTCGGCGAAACATTCCTATCGTACTTCTCTTTTATCTTTCCGCACACTTTTTCAGCTTTCTCCTGTTTCCGTGACGTTAACGTTACGTTGACTCTTTCTCTGTGCAACAAAACTGACACTCTCTCACCCACAGGCCCTGTCCCTGCTAGAACTACTGCTTTCATCCCTTTAAGATCCTCCAATTTATCCTTGATCTTCACGACAGTAGCAGCAGAGGTGGTGGAATTCCCGTTGGGATCTGCCATGATGGAAACTTTGAAATCTCCGAAAAAGGTCTTCTTAGCTTTCTTCATCATTTTGTCTGCCAGGTCTGAATCGTTGCCGCCAATCAGAATTGCAGTATTAATCAGTTTCTTGGGTCTCCTGGTAAAGATACACCCATAGACCATGTCGGTGATATCGTCTTTGGAAATGTCCCCGTAGGGGAGCACCACGTCTACGTCAGAGTCGTAGGCCACAATCAAATCAAAGAGACTGGGCTTGGGTTCATTGCTCAAATAGACCAGAATTTTCTTCATAAAATCAACCTGCGTCTACTTAAAAATTCTCTTTAAACGTTTTTCTGTTTACATATGTAAAGGTGATGGGGAGGTGGGGGATTGTATAGGTGGAGGATGGAAAATAAATAAATTACTGATAAATCAAACCTCTCTAAAAACTTAAATCTAAAAAAAGAAAAAAATTGGTAAATTTGTAACCTCTTAGAGCCCCTAACTGCTATCGTGGATTGCTGATGAGAGGTTATCTTTCTTCTCTCGCGAAGGGAATACAGTTGAACCCATATTTTTCATTGTATAAATCACACGCTCTTCCGAGAAAGTCTCCATCACCTTTCAAAAAGATTGCCACCTTATCAGAAAAGATGGTCTTGTCTGCTGTGCCTTTGAAGCCGTACTCCTTGTAGGGTTCTATTCCTCCCGGGTAGTAGTAGATCCAGATTTCGCCGATTTTTCGGTTTTGCTCTCTATAGATGATGTGGCACGTGTGATAGTCTTCTTCTATGGTGCACTCGACTGTGTCTCCACCGAGTTCAGAGAGCATGTAGTCTTTGGCATTGTTCTTTGCTGGAAGCCCTCCAAAGAATATGATGTAGAGAGCAACAGCACCCACGATGATACAGATTATGACGATGAGGGCAGCTTTTGTTTTTCTTTCCATAAGATGAAAGATAAGGGTAGGTTAATAAATCTTTCCAATAAATGGGTTCCAACAGGGTGATGTTCGCCTTGTGTACTTGTTACACGTGTAACAGAGCAGGAGTATTTAACGCATGAGATGAGAAATTGATACCAAAACTACTGAAAGCTTTGGTGGTTACAGTGAATTGATAGTTACCCTGGTGCTCCGGGGTTACCTTTTTTACACTTTTCTTTTTCTTTATCAGGTTCGATTTCTTCTCCAGTTTGAATATCTTCTCCCATGACATCACTTCCTTTCACTTTTGTAGTGGTTTCTCACAGATACAGACTTTCGAGATTTATACGATAGCTTTATAAGGAAACAATATAAATGGTTAATGGTGAAAGATATGTGCATCTACTCTCCTCAAGATGAATACAGATTAACACACTGCATGCATAGAACTCTTCTTGAAGAACCGCGATTGTATATGATGACCTGGGTAAAACGATGCGATGCCTCAAGAAATACTGTTACCAAATACTGGAAACAAGGAATGGAGAAAAAAGTGTTCTTTCCTCCCCAGATTAGATTGAAAATGTTTGAGAATAGGAAAGAATACATATATCTAGTGCAAAGTGATGAAGCTAATAAATTGTTTGAATATTTTAAAAATAAGGATGAATTAGTCTATATGTCATACGTGTCTGGGAAATTTGATATTTTGCTGCAGACTAATAGACTACTGGATGTTCTGCCGGATGGAACGTTATTTTACGGTGGTAGATCGAATTATATATATCCTGATACACCTTTTCGGAGTTATGTAAAAGCTTTGGATCTAATGGAGGATAAGTTAGGACACGAATATAGTAAATCCAAAATAATGGTGGAATATCCTCTTGAACCTGTAGAAATTGGGAATCCTCATTACGGGTGGATGATATTCCCTCATATCAAATATAATCTGAGAGTTTCGTATACGAATATTGTTAAAACACTGCATATATCGTTTGAATCATTTCAAAAAGGGTTAGAATATTTGTTTAATGTTAGTACAGTGTTATTACCGTATTATCCTTTAGGATTCCGATTGTATTCACAGTATTTCTTTGTATTTTGGTCTAATTATGAGAAGTTTTTATGTGAGCTGTTTAGTTGTCTACCGTGCCATACATCAATAACAAAGGTAAAGGATGCTTTAATCATGTACGTGAGCATCCAAAAAGGAGAAGATATGAGCGAAAGATTGTTTAAAATGTGCTCTACAATGGTGGATTTGGGATTCATTAATCGTTTTTGGAGTTCTAAGCCAATCTATCGTTGGAGACGGGATTAACCTGGGCTTCCCCCACCGGATTCTCCTCCACCGCATGTTTCTTCTGGGATTCCAAGGGGTTCGAATGGCCAACCTTTCAAGTAATTCATACATCTTCACCTCATTATGGTATTTCACAAAGATGTTAAAAAGGTTTGGGTGAGCTTATGCACACAGGTTTGAGAATGAAATGTGCAAACCCTCTTCATTATTGTCACCTTCCGAGAGAGAAGTACCTCCAAAAAAGTGTGCAAAAATTTTATGAAGGTACAAAAAAATGTACTCTCGGAGATACTGAAGTAGTTCAGTGCTGTTCATTGTGAAAGTTATACCATGTAAAAGCGGCCGCTCTGGGGAGCAAACCGTCTAATCAACGTGAAAGGTACTCTATCATGGTGGGGCGTATACGCAATGTGCAAACATCCAGCTTCAACCAAAACAGTATAAGCTTTCTCGATCTCCCAGTTTTCTACTGGGGTTTCTGTGAACCAGTCGTATACTTGTATCTTCATGATCAACCTTTCTGCACCCACCAGGTTAATACCTCTTTTGGTCATCTCCCCCAGTAAATCAATAGCTTCCTCTATTGTGAGATCCAGTTCTCCGGCCATGAAATGGTGGTACGACATGACGTACAGATAGTCAAATCCTGACTGTATGGCCAGTTCAGCATCCTGGGCAAACCATCGTCTGCAATCTTCAGGGTTGTATACACCTTGATAGAACATATTGATCAAGAATTTGCAGTCGGGGTTAACCTCGTGGACAGCATCCATGATCTCTTTGCACATGTCCATCAGTGCCTTACATTTCCAATCAACCCATTGTTCGCCCTCTGGAGTTAAATTATCATATTCATCGAACATATTATGGATGGAAAGGCCTCTTTCGAATTCTTTTTTGTAACTTTCTTCAGCATAAGAACTGAAATCCTCATTATCTTCTAAGTACAAATCATCCTGGAATACAATCCCCTCAATGTCGTACTGCGCCAGATCAGCATACAATTTTTTGAGGTATTCTCTGTGCTGGTTATTAAAGGGGGAAATCCTTAGCCACCAGCTGGCATTGGTTATGTACTTCTGTTTTTCCCAGTTGTAGGCCACCACACCCCACTCGGGATGGTCAGCCAGAATCCAGGGGCAGTCTAAGGTAGTCATCCAGGCAAAGACTTGTATACCCTCCTTGTGAGCTTTTTCAACGACTTCTTTGAGTAAATCCTTTTTGACAGGAGCATGATCTGTTTCAAAGTAGACACCACAGTCAGACAATGGCTCGTATTCATAATCGAACACACGGAATACTACGGTATTAATCCCAGCTTGGGTTAATTGCTGCATGAGAGCATCAATGTCAGCATTGTATAGATCATCAGTATCGTATTGTGCTCCAAAGATTCTCTCGTATGTGGGTTCAGGTATTTCTTTTTCCTCTTCTTTCTCTTTTTCGTCTTCTAAGTTTTTTTCTACCTTTTCAGAAACTACAGAAAAAGTGAATTCTCTCTCAAGTACTAATTCATCACTCTCCATAAAGATATGCAGCGTGTATTCACCTTCAGGTGCGTGAGAGATAATTTCAAAATGGAACACACGGTCTGCACCAGGTTCAATAACATCTACAAAGTACTCACTCATTCTGCAGGTGAAATCGCCGGGAAGGTCTACCCGAATGACCACGTTGTGTAATCCTGTTTTGCCTGTGTTTGTTATTAAAACTTCCAGAGAGGTTTTCCCTTGGCTGAACTGTTCAGTTGATGCAGTTATTTTCAGTTCTGGTCTTTCTTCAACCTGGTTAATACAGCCTAATAAGATGATCACTAAGATGACTGCCGTTTTTTTCATGTACCACGTACACCTGGTGAAGATAAAAAGGTTTCTTACTTGGGTTGTCACGTTTCTAGAGGTCATGTTACACGTGTAACATTTCAGATAATATATCATTTCATCAACAATTCAGCTATAAAGAGGAAATTTATGAACTCACAGAGGTTTCATCCCCCGGAAATGTGACAACTCCTACTAACTCAACTGGTTCCATTTTTGTTATATGGTTTTGATTGTTAGCACTAATTTCATATAGGAGAGGTAAAAAGGAAAAAGAGAAAAAACTACTTTACTTCACCCAGTGGCAGCATTTCCTTTTCCCAGGTCGTATTGATCACTATGGCAGCACTGGTGTATAAAGCACTTAATGCACAAATAATGCCTTCTATCCCTGCAATTCTGTGTACAACAGGGGAGTAAACACCAATTGCCAGCAGAAAGAATAACAGTGTTAATGTGACAAAAATCACCTGGAGAGCGCGGTTGATTTTAAAGGTACCAACGCTCATGAACCCGGTAAAGATACCCCAGGCAACCAAGAAGACTGCAATTCCTCCTTTTGGCACTGGATCAAGCGCTCCATTATAGATTAAAATCTCCATGGTGGCAAAAGACATCCAGAATGCTCCAAAAGATCCAAAGGCAGTAGCACCAAAGGTATTCCCTTTTTTGAACTCCCACATACCGGCCATAAACTGTGCCAGTCCTCCGTAGAAGAGTCCCAAGGGTAAAACCATTCCTACAGATTCTTTTGGTACAATACCTGCATTAACCACATTCAATACCAGCGTGGTTAACCCGAATCCGGCAAGTCCCAAAGGTGCTGGGTTTGCAATATCATCAGTCATAAACCTCACAATTGCTTTACATATATAAACTTTACCATTGTAAATATTTATACAGATTAGAGGTAGTGGAATGGAAAAGCTTTCTCGAGAATCCTCGTATACTAGACTCAAAATCCCTCCATGATATACCTGCCATCTTCCATGATCTGTGCGTCATCAAACCAGACTGAACATCTCTTTAGAATACCATCCAGATGTCCACCAGATTCCCAGTCAGCGCCCGTATCCTGTGGATAGGGGTACCCGAAAGCTAAATGTATACCGGGGAACTTCTCATCCTGTAAAAGGTTTCCCACAAACTCCTTCAATGACGTGTTAGTCCCACAGGCAAATTCTCCCACTCTGTTTGCATGTTCATCCTGCTTTAAGTATTCTTTTAATTCTTTTAACAACTCCTCATTGTCGCAGGCGATCTTCTCTGTGTCTGCTCTCGAATTCGTTATAGGTATTTCAACAGGGGTGTCCTCTAACCTTCCATACTTCTGATTGAAGAAATCGCCCAGAATACCATCCACCACCATAACACCTTCCACATTCTCAGGACATGTATAAGTTTCTCCAGCCGGTAAATTACCAAACATGCCTTTGTACCAGAGTAACCCAGTATTAGGTACCCATTTCAGTTTTTCTGAAAAGGTCACTGCTAAATCAGTTCCTGCAGGTGTGGTAACCTTCGCAGTCTTAGATTTTACCGCAATACCCATGATCAAATACGTCAAAGAAGCTATTTTATAGTAGTCTGCCTGCATTCCTGTGCGCATGATCTTCTCCTCGATATTGGGCATGTGTATTTCTCTCCCAGAAGCAGTGGCTAAGTCCACCAAAGGTCTTCTGAAATCTTTTAGCTCTCCAGATTTTGATTGAGCCGCAAAATATGTCACATCACTCTCTTTGACATCATTTTTTATCTTCTCAGGTAAAAACGTTAACGGTCTCTCTGCATAATCTTCCAGAACGTGAAAGGTAACTTTCTTGGCTGTTCTTTCAGCAAACGCATTAACAGTGTTACCAATCAGTAACGTTTCTCTATCTGTTACAATGGTGGCCGTTTCTGACGGCATTAATCGTGAACAGGTTTCCACGATAGTTCTTCCAGCCTTTAAGAGTACTTCATCCATTTTTGTTCCTCCTCTACCGTTAATAATAAGGAGAGGCTTTTATATCTTTTCATAACAACAGTAGTTCCGCAAGTAGATAATTATTGCACACTTTCTGCGATATTTGCAATTTTGACTGAAATCTTTGTTTATTTGTGATTTCATATTGTATCCTCTATAATTCTAGAGATTCTTGAAATCCATTTCAGGGGCTGTCCCATAATTCTTTTCCAGCTTTCTTGTATAGGCATCCGCCAATTCAGTTATGAAAATGCAGAATACTTAGAAGAAAAGGGAATCACTGGGTACATCCCCGATAACTTTCACAGAGTGGAAAAGAAAAAGAAAACTAAATGGTTCAGAAAGCCACAAATCACGTACAATGAAAAAACTGATTCTTATACCTGTCCTGCCGAAAAAGGCCTTTTCCTCTATCAAATCCAAAAACGCAAAGGAAAACCTGATCTAAAAGTCTACAAAGGTACTCACTGCCCAGAATGCCCGTTAAAGCAAAAATGCACAAAAGCAGATTATCGCACCATTTCGCGAGATCCCCGCGAATTCCTCTTAGAAGACATGCGAAAACGACTGAAAACAGAAAAAGGAAAGTAAATGAAAAAGGACAGAAGTGCAAAGGCAGAAGCTCCCTTTGGCAATTCAAAATACAACAAGAAATTCACTCATTTCCTTCTAAGAGGCACGAAATATGTAGTTGTAGAGTTCACATTATTATGTATTGCTTTAAACATTGAGAAAATCTTCACCTACACACAAGCACACAATATCGATCTCAGTGCTGCACTAAAGGCAATAACATAAAAGAGCTCAAAACCAATAAAAAAAGAGGGGGTAAGAGAGGATAAGAAAGGAACATTAACCCAAGAGGGGGCGCAAAGAAGGGGGCAACCCATACAAATAGACAGAGGAAAATGCTCATTATATGGTTAGTGCCTCGTTATCATAATTATTATCACATATTCACTGTTTGGGTTGTAATTGTCAGCGCTTTCAAGATCCCCTGTACTGAGAAACTATATTGAAAGCAATTCAATGACTGTTTATAGAGGAAAACTCTATGTAGGAATCGGATTTTGGAAATATTAGAGAGGTACACAAATATGGGAATATGACATGATTACCTGGACCCAAGTAAATACAGATGGCTTTGGTGATAGGAACAATCGAATTTGTTCTCCCATGACTGTCTACCCAGGCATGTTTACTGTGGCTCGGGCGGGGTCACAAACTCTAAATGTGTCGGGTCACAAACTCTAAATGTATATCAGGAAACACTGGCTGCATATTCCTCTCAAGAAGCACTGCATCGCCTATCAAAGAAAGGAAAATCGTATATTCAGGGGCAGGCTCTAATTCTGCAGGAGAGAAATTCTTTTCGAGTACATTGTCCTCATTGGATTCTCTAATTACCTTCAATGGGTCAACCTCTACTTTAATAACATGCCGTTGATTTTCATCAGTACCTAGATAAACATCGACTTTGTAGGTAGTGAGCTCAGACTCTTTTCCTCCTTGCAGCCCGTTAGGATATACATGATCTATTATTCTACGGCCATCCAGGTATACATAGACCAATATTGGTTCAGATGTTGCACCTCTATTATTTTTCACTTTGAAGTCAACCTGGGTTAGATAGATTCCATAAGGAGAAGTATAGGTTTTGGTATACAACCTTAGGTAAGAAACATAAAGATCTGGCAAAGGTTTAACATATACATCGAAGTACTTTTTATTATTCGTTCTGTTCGGTTCTGGAATCACATGGTACGGATCGACATTAACTAAAATGCGATACGTTCCTGATTTTTGGAATATATGGTTGAATGTGACAACCACACTTTGTCCAACATCCAGTGGGATGACGTCCTTTTCCATAGTGTTTGCAAGGGGAATTTGCAGAGTGATTTTGCATCCTTCTGCCTTTTTCTCTCCTTGGTTTGTCACTGTAATTGTGAAGGTAACTTGATCTCCAGGATAAATGTCATCTGCTGGCTGCACAGCAACTCTTGGTATGAGGTCCGGGTATTTCACGACAACTATTTCTTCAGTGAAAAAGGAAAATTCATGCTTCTTAGGAAGGTTGAACCCCCAAAATGATTCTGCTTGTGTACTGATTTCTACTGTGTATTTTGTTTTGTATTCTAGCTCTCGTGGTGTGAGTGTAATTTTATCTTTGTCTGCATTCCAATCCTCTGTATATCCTACATAGTATTCCCGAGGGGTCCCATCAGGGGCTATGATGATCGTCTTGATACGAATCGCCCTCTCAACGGAGTCAGTATCCATGCGCTTGCAGAACTCTATGACGATTTTGGCGTTTACAGGGATGTTCGTGTCCCCATCCTTCGGGAAGGTGAATTTGATGTTTGGTGGACCAAGTTCTGGGCACTTCCTGCACTGGGTTTCATATTCCCCCTTCTCTTCTTCAATACAGCAGTAAGGCTGTTTGGGCATCAATCCATGTGCCCAGATCTGGTAGAGCGCGAAATTTCCATCTCCGTCTTCCAATCTCAGACATCCGAAGCATTCTTCATCGCACTTCTTGTGTTGAAACCTGTAAGTACAAGTGTGTAATTCCCCTGCTTCAATCCGATGTTCTAGGTCAATTGTAAAATCTTCTGAGTCTTCCCGCCTTTGTGGTTCACCTTCAACTATTTTTGCGTACGTTATGAATATTACTTCCACCAAATCACTGTCATTTTGAAAGAAGTAATCAGGATCCTTCACATGGAATATCATGACTATTTCAGTGTTACAGGGATTTCTCGATATTCTTTCTGCAGAATAATCAACGAGGATAGGAGGGTCGTTATCTCCTATGATCCAGTCGAGCGCTTGTCCAACAATAAAGCCTACGACAGTTAGCACTACTTGCTCTAGAATAGCCCCATCAATGTAGAATTGAAAGACATTGCCCTTATTGTCTGTCAGGATCCCCCTCATAACCTCCTCATCATCTATCATAATAATCTCAAAATCCCCTTCTCCTGCTGAGATTGCTCCTCCCTCTTCTGGATTCGCGAGCTTAAACATCCAGGAAACATGGTAGTTGTCTTCATCAACATGCTGGATTCTACACTCTCCAGGCTCACTTAAAGAATATGTGACTTCGTCGAGAGTTAGGTCGTATTGGTTGTAGGTTGCATTGACCATGAGATAAAGATTGGACACGGATGTCAGAATGAAGATGAGGGTAACATCGTAATTTTTGTTCGCACTTCTTTCATAGTGCGTATTCAGTGCCACGTTCTCTCCTAATGTTGAGGTCATTCCAAGATATGTGGTCCCTTCTATGATACTATTTGAGACATTTGTTTCTTCCATTGTAAATTCAACATGCCTTTCTGTTCCCCTCTCGTTGAGATCTTGTGTTGCTTCGATTGTACATGTATCAGGATTTGTGAGTGTTGTCACAAGAGAAGCGGTATCTTCAAAGATATCTGTTGTGTTCAGTGCACTTTTCTGTGTCTTCTCTGTGATGAGAACTTCGTGGCCAAGACCCTCTGTCTTCCACTCCCTGGCATATGCTAGATCATAAATTTCACCATTTTCAGCAGTCGATTTTAACGTAAGATTCAATTCCTCCTTCCACAGATTAGGACTTATTCTGCACCATCTGTAACTGCTTGTGCCTTCGAAAGTGATCTGCATGCTGTTTTTTTCCACTGTAAAGGTATGATCAGTAACTATGTACATTTCATCTTCAGTTTCAGTCATCTCTGTGACAGTACTACTGGAACCTGTTACCATGTATCTGCCTTTTCTCATCAAAAGAAGATTAGCTTTCAATTGTGGAAATTTGATACCCATGGAACTATCAAAGAGTGGACCTGCATTCTTCGCCCCAGGTGTAGGAAGATATGCGTCTATTCCGCCATGATCGCTCCAATCTGCAGATAAATGGTTGTTATCTGCATCTTTGTTTCGACCTATTGATTCTCCGCCCAAGACAAGGGCAGTACCTGTGGCAAAGCTAACATCAAGATATGCTCCAGAGGTCCATATATCAGCTGTAACAGCATACTCGTGAGCTTTTCCTGGGTTATAATCATTGTCCGCACACCAAGAAACGAAATCAACTATACGCTTCACACCAGGGGAGCCTTTGTACAATGCAATTTCATCTTCTGCATTATCAAAGGTTAATCCATGTGGTCCTGTGTAATAGGTACCATTTCCATCTGAAAAGTCACAATCATTTGTGCCTTCACCAAACCAGACAACTAAATACGCGCCATTAGGCAAATCCCATGCAGGAAGCTCTGCAACAGATGTGCCCTCTCGGTTAGAAATACTCCACCCTTTCAGGTTTTGAGATTTTTCTCCTTTGTTATAAAGCTCAATCCATTCACTACCAGCATCGCCGTCAAAAGGATTGAACATTACCTCATTTATCACGATCTCAGGCAAAGATATTTGGAAGATGCACAAAGGGGATGTAGCCAACGCAAGAACTGCAGCAAAAAGGAGAATTTTCTTGATTGTTCTTGACACTGATGTATATGGAATACGTAGAATATGTGTCCTCTTAGTCGAAAAACTCATCTTTCCAGAATCATTGGATGCCTGGAAAATGGCTTCAACCTCAATTGAGAGTCTTTTCAAACTTTCTTTTCCCATTTAAACCGCCTCGTTTACTTTCCTATTAAGACACTCTTGCATTCATACTTTTTAAATTTTGGGTTTGCGTTTTTTGTACAAACCTGAAAATTCATGTCAGATCCACCTGATTAGAGGAGAGGACACAGATTGTTTTCTTTATTTATACATCACATTGCTCTGATACAACGCGAAAACCAAGCTTCTCAAAGATCCGATACGAAAAGTGTGCAGAAATTACTTACGTGCGGAACTACTGAACAAATGATGGTAGTGCTTACTACTTGTATGATTTTGCTGAATGCGGGGTTGTCCAGTCTTTGGGTGTTTCCTACCATGTTACACGTGTAACAGGGAAATTATCATGAATCTTTTTGATTTAATAAGGATAAACAATCTTGAATATGATGAGTTGAGCACCCAGAAATCTGACAACTTCCAGAATTCATCCGGTAAAGTATGTAAACTCAAGAGGTAAGATAAGGCTATACGATGTGCAATACAGTTGCAGGAGATCGAATTATACCTTCTTTCCCACAATCATTAAATGATCCTTCTCGTACGGTTCTAAAGGAATTCTCTCTTGAATCTCCAGGAATGTCTTCAGGAATTTTGATTCTTTCTTAAAAATTGATTTCGGTTCTGCAGTTACATCAATACTTCTGGATTTAATACAAATGAAAGCGTGCCCTTTTTTCTTCAAAAAAACGAAATTCCTCTTTAAAATCTCTGACTGGTTGGGTTGAGCAATGTCCTGGTAAATAATATCTACTTCTGTTATAACATCAGGATAGGTTTCTGGTTTCGATGCATCTTTTAAAATGGGAATCATATTTTCCCTCTTTTCACAGTTGTACACCAATTCACGAGCAGTCCGAGGAGAAAACTCCACACAGTACACCAATCCATCAGAACATATATCTGACAAATGGGAAGCAGTAGTACCAGAAGCTGCCCCCAAATACAAGATAACACTTTCTCTTAAAAAAGGAAAAGTTTGTAACCCGTTAAGAATTCCAGCAGCTAACTTGGACTTGTAAGGATTCCATGACCGGTACTCTGTACCATTCTCTTCATACAACTTCTCCGTGTACACTTTAACCCGAGGAACGAAATTCACCGTGTACAACCAGTCCTCTTCCATATACACTAGCGAAGATACAGCATGTTTTCTCATTTTTGTCCACCTCTCACTCGTGATACTCTTTCCTGGAGCTTCTCCTCCACATCGTCTGCCACAAAGTCAGAACTGTAACAATCCACCCGGGATAGAATTGCTATCTTGGCTGCCAGACTCCGTGAAATCTTTCCTCTTAACTTCCTGGGTGCCCGATTCACCATGGGATGCTGAAAAATCAATCCATGTTTTGGCGGCTTTGCCCCTGTCCTTAAATGTCTGAACAGCGCCTTTTCTGCTCCCAGAACCTGAACCGTAGACGAAGGGAGACGGGCCAGCTCTTCCAGACCACCTGCAGAAGACATCAACCGAGCAGAAAGGACAGCACCCAACAAGGAACTGAGATTGGGGGCAATCTTCTGGGTTTCCTCCGTAATATACGTTTCTAACCTTTTCCTTTCCTCAAATAAGTCCATAATGTGTTTTGCAAACTCACGGATTTCCTCTTCATCTCTCAATTCCAGAGAAGCTCCCATAGAATCTTTTACATCTACGCCTTGGTACACCTTTTTTGCGTACGCGTGGTTGTCACTCACTTTCTTGTCTAATTCAGGATAGTACAGCGAGTACCATTCGCGTAACCGTTCCGACAACACGTTTAAAACCTGATCAATTTCATCTAAAGCGCGAACACTTTCCACAATCAATTTATCCTTTTTCTCAGAAGACTTCCTAATGTACTCTTTCGTCAAAAGCAAAGATACTTTTTGTAATCTCTCCTTCAAATTAATATGGTGCTCTTCTGCTATTTCAAAGGCATGACTCCTCAAAAACTCCCCTGCTGGATTGGGAAATTGGTAAGGTGCATCAAAGAGTCGTGCAATATCTTCCTGTTCAAAAATGATCTTCTCATATTTTTCTACGGCCTCAATAATTTCTGGAATTTTTTCTCCCTTTTTTAACTTGAGGAATTGCTCTCCACTAAAAGGGATGAAATCACTTATCTTTTCATTACAGAGGTAAATGCCACAAACATGTACAGAGCCAAACATAGTACTACCTTTCAGTAAGGGCTTAAAAGAGTTTGCTCACCATTCTCTTGTGCAAAGGTGAGGCCTTCCTCATTGGAATTTTCTTCACCTTATCAAAACTAACAAACCCTCTCATTTAAAATGCTAAATCTCGTTGAACATCTAAAATCTAAGAAGCCAAGTTGTTACACGTGTAACAAAATGAGACAACCACCAAAACAACACGGTTAATACCATAACAACACCAAGTGGACACCACCGTTAGATAACCCTCACAAGCTTACAAGCAAAAGAGTTTTAAGTTACCATTTATGGTAATACCCAGGTGAGTCAATGAAGGATATCTCTTCAGACTGTGAAAAGATCATCGATGAGATCTCAAAGGTCATTGTAGGAAAACGTGATGTCCTGGAAAGGATCATGTTTAGTATTCTTGCTAATGGTCACATCCTCTTTGAGGACTATCCAGGACTGGCAAAAACCATGATGGCGCACTGTTTCTCTCAAGTTTTGGGGTGCAACTTCAGAAGGGTCCAGTTTACCCCTGATTTGCTTCCAGCAGATATTACAGGAACCTACGTGTTCAATCAGAAGGAGATGACCTTTAATTTAAGGAAAGGCCCTGTATTTACCAATATCTTGCTAACTGATGAGATTAATAGAGCTCCACCCAAGACACAGGCCGCATTACTAGAGGCTATGCAGGAAAAACAGGTCACTTTAGAGGGTGATACCTACCTGTTGGATGAACCTTTTATTGTGATGGCTACTCAGAACCCTATAGAGTATGAGGGGACCTACCCGCTGCCGGAAGCGCAGTTAGACCGATTTTTAGTGAAGCTAAGAGTGGGGTATCCCACTAGAAAGCAGGAAAAAGAGATTCTGGACAGGAGAAAAGAGAGGAGAACTGATGAGTTTTCTTTGAAAAAGGTTGTCAACACCAAAAAAATTGTGGAAATGCAGAAAGCGTGCGAGGATGTGTACGTCCATGAAGACATTGAAAAGTACATGGTGGACATTGTGTACAGTACTAGGGAGTTAGCATCCATTGAAGTGGGTGCATCCCCCAGGGGATCTTTAGCACTGTTCAAGCTGGCACGAGCGAGAGCTGCGTACTATGGCAGGGATTTTGTAATCCCCGATGATGTTAAGGAGATGGTCTTACCTGCCTTGTCCCACAGGATCATTTTAAAACCTGAAATCTGGTATACCAAAGTGACAGAAATCACTATACTGGATAGTATTGTGGAGAAGATTCCTGTACCAAAGGTGGAAGAATTAGAAGAAAGGATCGAAGTTCACAGTGAATCAGGTTCTAAGGGGGAACCATAGTGGATGTAGGGTAACCAGTAGACGTGGGCTTTGTATTTCTTTTTCATTATCTTTCGAGTATCCTGTAATGCTGTAGAAACTGATTTGTGAGAAAGATTTCTATAAAAAGATAAAGCAAAATCTCGTGAGGGTTCATCATACAGGGAGATCAACGAGGAGATCACGTTTGAGGCGCCATTTTTCAGAAATGCTTGGGCCAACCCCTGGAAGTGGCCGCCGCCCGCGTACTTGTGCTTTCCTGTCTCACACGCACTGAGGAAAACAAAGGCTCCTTTCTTTAATGGTGTTTCAAGAATGTCAGTGTCTGTTATGAAGTCCCACTCATCCATCATGTACTTAGTCTTCCCATTGACAGACCTCCATGCTTTTCTCAATTGTGAGAATTCTTCAGGTTCAAATTCAGGAGGAACTCTCGTCATGGGACCTGAAAAAAAGAGGATACGACCCAAGTACCCGTGCCCTGCAAAGTGTATGAGTGAGTAGTTGGAAACCTCTTTTAAGAAGGTATCTGCCGTGGCAAGGGCATTCAAGAGGGTTTTAGGATTTGGTAAATATCCTGCCAAAGTTTGAGCTTCTTTTTCTGCATTTTCAAGGTATCTGATGGGACCAACCGTAGATGGGCGCGAATACATGACAGAGTCTTCATCAGTGGAAGGCCATGGATTTCCCACGATCAAGCTGGAATCTATAACCAGGGGATTTGAGGTTATCTCATGTAACTGGTGGATACTGGTGGCTCTTACGACCGTTTTTGAAAGACAAATAGGTTCACCATCGATTACAAGACCTTCTAAAGGAAAGTACGAAAGAGCTGCATCAGGGGAGAAGACAATGGTTTCTTTCTCACCCAGTAATTTCACTATTTCAGGTGGCAATGTATGTGTCCACTCAGTTGAGATTCTGTCAAATTTCGTCACAACATCACAGAGATCCCTATTATACATTGCTCCCAACATCTGCACGCGGAGGTTCACGAGCAATTTTTCTCCAAAATCAGCAAACTCAAGAGTATTTCTGAATATTTTCGCCCCCTCCTCTGTCATTACAAGGTATAAGATATCATCCTTCATTTTTTGCATGTACAGAAAGATGGAATCACCTGGTATTTGAAAAGGAATACTTAATGGAGAAATTTTGGGTGGATTCTTTACCATTTTCTTTTGAAGATTTTTATTCTCTCTTGCTTTTTGTATTTGTGTTAAATCCCATTGTAAAGAAAGAAGATCAGGATCTCTTAGTGCTTCCAAGATTCCAACCATTCTTTGAGGATCGTCTACATACTTGAGAAACCGCAGATATATACTCTCTCTCCTCCCTTTTTGTGCGTACTTGTATTTTTTCTCCCCAGAAAAGAGAATTCCTAATTCAAGAATATGGATTGCCTCTTCTGATTTATTATTGGAAAGAGTTGAAATGTTATGGTATGTTGCTGCAAGACTAAGCCACAACTCTTCTTTTTCTGTTATTTTAAGAGCCTCTTTATACATTTTTTCTGCTTTTGAGAAATTATTGATCTCCTGATAAAGAGCTCCCAGATTGTTCAAAACCATGGCCACCTTAGGGTTGTATGCATCAGGATTTTTCCTTGCCAAGCTTCTCATCATTACGAGTGCTTCAGTGGATGCTTTCTCTGCTTTCAAAAACTGACGAGATTTCCGGTAGAGAGCTCCTAGGTTATGCAATGTATCAGCAACGCCATCTTTATAGACATCAGGATTTCTCTCTGCCAGTGCTCTGTATTTTTCCAGAGCTTCAGTGTATACCTCTTCTGCTTTCAAGAATTCGTCCATATCATAGTACAGGTTTCCCAGATTGTTCAAAGCTGCAGCAACGTAGTGGCTGTATGCATCAGGGTTTTTTTCTTCAAGTTTTCTTGTCATTTTCAGAGCTTCTTTGTACACTTCTTCTGCTTTTGAAAATTCAGTCGCATCCCAGTAGAGGGCTCCCAGGTTATTCAAAATCATGGCAACATCATCAGTATATGCATCACTTTTTTCTGCGCATTCTTCTGTTATGTTGAGAGCTTCTTTGAATGCTTTTTCTGCCTGTGAGAATCTTTGAATCATGTTATAGAAAACTCCTAATTCATTCAAAACCCCCCCTATGTCAGCTTTGTATACCTCAGGATTCTTTCTTGCCAGTTCTCTGTATTTTTTGAGCGATTCATTGAATGCCTTTTCTGACTGTACAGTCTTGCCAGCTCTATAGTAGAGAAGTCCCAGATTTCTCAGCGTCAGTGCCACCTCAGAGTTAAATCTATCAGGGTGCTTCTGTGCAAGAGTTCTTTTGATGGTGAGCGCCTCTTTCAATGCTTTTTCTGCCTCAGAGAATGTGTCAGTTTTGGAATACAGGTTTCCGAGATTGTCCAGAGTCTTGGCCACGTAGTGAATATGTGCATCAGGCTGGTTCTGTGCAAGAGTTCTTCTAATGATGAGTGCCTCCTTGAATACGTTTTCTGCTTCAGAGAATTTGCCAATATCAGAGTAGAGAGCTCCCACATTACTGAGTGTTGTAGCCAGAGAGGGATTGTAAGCATCTGGGTTGGTGTCAGCTAACCTCCTGCGAATGGTGAGAGCTTCTCTGTAAAATTCTTCTGATTTGCCAAAGAATTTCATAGTCCAGTAAAGATTTCCTAAGTTGCTGAGTGTTGTAGCCAGAGAAGGGCTGTAGTCTGGATCGCCTTTGGACAGTCTCCTGTAGATTTTGAGAGCTTTGCCATGACATTTTTCTGATTTTTCAAAAGCTTGGACATGGCTGTAAAGAGCTCCCAGATTATTCAGCGTGAGAGCAGTAAAATGATCATACCCGCGTGGATTTACCTGTGCAAGTACTTTGTATTTCTTGAGGGCTTCTTTGAATGCCTTTTCAGCCTGTAGGAACCTTTTGGTGTCGTAGTAAATGAGCCCTAAATCGTTGAGAATTGAGGCTGTATGAGGATCGTGCACACGAGGATTTTTCTCTGCCAATGCACTAAATTCTTTGAGAGCTTTCCTGAAGGTTGTTTCTGCTTTTTGCAACTTTCCCAGATCATAGAGAGCTCTTCCACCTCTATAAAGATAGGCGGCTTCAATTTCTTTCTCATTTATACTGGAAGCAAGCTCTGATGCTTCAATAGAAGCTTTTACTCCCTTCTCAAGAATACGCTTCTGTTCATCCAGAGGGAATATTTGAAAGGCTTCACCACATATGGACAGCCAGAAGTAGTACAGAAGGAGCAGAATAATACCTTGTCTACTCCTCTTGAGGGTTTCAATATCTTTTTTAGTGTAATTCATGCTTATGGGGAAATCAATTAAAATTTGTTTGATTTTAGGAGGTGCAACTTCTCTTGCTTTTGATAATGATGTAAGAAAATCGTTTCCAGGTTTTAACCCTTCCAGTATTATATCTTCCCAACTCACATAGGTCCCTCTTGACTGCTCGATTAATACAACGTCTGACGTGGCACCTGTATTGAACCCTAATAAACCCTTTGGAAAAATGGAGTAGTAGTATTATTTCAACTGTTACACGTGTAACGAATTTTTCAGGTTCATTTTAGAGGTTTATGTTTGGAGAAGGCTAAAATTATAGCACCAGATGTTTGACAGTCCCGAAAAATGTAATGATAATTGTACCAAAAAGCAATGTGTTCTCTTGCAGCTCAACTAAGAGACTACTACTCCCACGGGATAAAAACAACGGTAGCAGACGTTGCATCCTGTTCAACCCAAATAGACACCCCTACAGGGTACTTCCGTTTTAACTCTGAAACTCTGTACCTCTCTTCTTTGAATAGCGTTCTCGTACCCCACGAATAGATCTCAATAACCAGGAAATGTTCATCCAGCCTCGCCACGTAGACCCCAGCAACCCTCTTAACCTGTTCTCCATTCTCGTGGTCAGCTCCCAAAATTTGAGGCTCACCATCAGAAAAAATTATAGAACCCACATAAACACTCTCTTTAGGGAGACGAACACACTGCGGTTTCAACTCCTCCCCATTCTCATTATAGTAACTTAAGAAAACTGCTAGTGCACAAATGACCACCACGGGAAAAACCAGGTATTCCTTTTTCATGTACATGTATATGATGTGAACCTAATAAGGTTGCTTGTTCTAACCTATTGTTTTTGAATCAAATGAACTGCTCCCAGTTTCTTTTCCAGAAGAATCCTGTTGTCTTCAATATTGGGATATTCCACTACTTCTGTGAAGTAAAACCCATACCTAACTAAATACGTCAGCATTTCCCTCAGATGATTTCGAGTTTTAATTTTAATCTTAGAATACTCCCTTTTTCTGGCCCATTTCTCTTGGTAATCCATCAGAGCCTTTAATACGCCCTTTTCCCTGAAATCAGGGTTAACTCCCACCATCCAGCAGTAAAAAGAGCCGTCATTAAATCGGTTGTACCCCACAAGGTACCCTACCACATGGTCATTTATGTGTGCTCCAATGATCAGGCTGTCCTTACCTTTTAACCGGTTATCAAAGTACTCTTTTGTGTAAGGATCGAATTCAGTAACAGTTTTATTAACAGTTACCACTTCATCAATGCCAATGTGGGTTATCACAATTTTTTCCATGCACAATAATTTCACGTATCCATAAAAAGGGTTGCCGACGATATCCACCTCAGACAACGTACCACGATGTTATTTTCTTGGTAGAAAAGTTTCAATTTATTCAAATTGTGCAACTAAAGTTAGTTAGATTTATAAAGAGAATTTTTAACCTTTAATCTGTATTAACTGTCGCAATCCTCTTTTTTGATGTTCACCATTTTGCAGCTATTCAAGAGGGCCCCATGTTTTGCGCTCTAAATTCCAGCGTTCCACTACATTGAGATGTCGTCTCCAGCTTCTTTTTGTACGAAATCCGTCCTGATCCAAATAATCCACGCCATGCAAAACTTCAAAAGAATCACGAAATTCCACCTGCTTGGGCGTTCCATCATCATACATCTTGGTGACCTCTTTCCATAAAGCTGTCAAATCATCACTGTAAAGAGGGAACAGAACTTGTTCTCTCAAGTGCAAAATATTCGTATCTGTGTCAAATAATCCTTTATACGCTTTTCTTTGTGACCAAATCTTCACCTGAACTGCATCACCAAATATCCCATGGTTACGAAGATCATACGCTGTGGGGGTCCTAGAAATAAATTCAATGTTATCTACTTCCATTCCTGTATTCACTAACTGCTGGTTAATCACTTTCTTAAGGTTTGAACGCTCATAATGAGGTACCAAAGCTGAAGAAGAAGCCACAAACGTCCCAAGAGTTACAGAGTAAGAGGGATCAAAGTAAAAAGTGAAAATCAATATGACAAAAAAGGTAAGAGCTACAGGGAAGGCTGCTTTCCATCCCACAAAATACCAGACCAGTACAGTAGCTAAAACGATCAAGAGCACTGATGAGGTGACAAATCCCCAACTGAAAAGGAGCATTGCCCAGAATATGGTGATGATCGCGACAAGGGTGACATATCTTTTTTCCATGAGTATGGTTTTATCAGAGGTTAATGAAGGTTTCGGATTTTAGGTTCAACCCTTTGCAAGGAGGTCAAATTGGGATTGTCCCATCTTGTTACACGTGTAACATTTGGTTTTTTTAATTGCCGAATTTGATATCTTGAGACATTTACTCCTTTTTACAAGAGATTTAACTGCTTCATGGTCTGTAATCATTCTCGTGTATGCTCACTGAAAAACTGCCAGATTATCTCTGTGGCTGTAATGTCATAACATGTTCTACCAATTAAGCGCTTTGATGCATACTGAAGCCCACCCGGCCATGTGTGTCCTCCTCCCTCAATAGCATAGAGAATGACTTCAGTTCCTTCTTTACCTCGGTTGTACACTTCTTTTCGCACTTGTGTGCCATCTTCCTGTGTATCTGGTAGCCAGGTTACTGCAGGCGTTAATGAACAGTTGTTGTGAGTTACCCAGTACATAACTGTATCAGGCACAGATAAGGTTGTTCCCAGGTTCTGGCGACCAAATTGTATGTTACCACCTTCCCATAAGACTAAAGGGTCATCTGTCCCGCTCATAACTAATACAGATACGGGCCTTGAGGGTGAACATGCTGCAGAGAGCTCTTCTGACATGGCTCCTGCCACCATGGCAATAGCTGCTATCCTTTCGGATAACTCACACGCTAACCGACAGGACATCATGGCTCCATTTGAGATTCCTGTTGCATAAATACGGGTTTCATCAATGGTGTATTCCTGTGTGAGGCGGTCAATCAATGCAGATATAAATGTTACATCATCAATGTTCTCTCTGTGCGCGCGGTATTTGTGTACACCTCTCCCATCATTCCAGTGGTTCTCCACCCCATTGGGGTAGACCACGATAAACCCTTCTTGATCTGAGAGAGTATTAAATCCTGTGAAGTTAACCATTTTTTGAGCTGACCCTCCACCTCCATGGAGAACAAGCACCAAGGGCGTGGGTGTCATTTCATCATACGAAGGCGGCACATGCGCAATATACGTACGAGTTAACCCGTCCACCTCGATTGAATTATAACCTTCTGCACCCTCTGTACTACTTTGCTGTCTGGCACAGCCGGAGATGAAGCTTACCACCATGAGCGATACCAAAGCTATTTTCAATGTATTCACAGATGTTGAAGTCATTTTGTGTATATAAACCCTTCTGGAACATTGTTACATCTGGATTCTTTGTCTATGACCACCTGAAAAGCATAGCTAAGATATTTAAAATATCAAAAAAGAAAAAAAGGTTGTTGTATACCATAGATCACCACATTACAGCAGTCAGGGGACAAAGAACACATATATTAAGCATAGCTGTGTGTTCTCCAGCATGCAGTACTGCATATCTTGTGTCTACCAGCAGAAAAGTGGGCAAGTAGATTACATCTGCAAGTAATAGCACGTATCTATTAACATCCTATACATGTATATGGGCACGTATCGCATGTTTTTTCACAGGTATAACATGTAAGGGGGCATGTATCGGGGCAGGTATCACCACAGGTAGGGTCATCACAGGTACTCCAGCATGTAAGCGGACATGTAGGATCATAGCACGTACCTTCGCACGTTCTACCAGTAGTCGGTTCTCCATGTATTCCCTCACAACCTGCAATATCGTAATTCAGCGTGCACCTGTTTTCAGCAACATATGTAAACGTGTTCACTTGTGTCGGTAGAAAGTTCATTTTACTGCTGGCCTGCTCCATTCTCACAGTGTAAAGGGGTGCATGTGCTGCCAAAGAACTAGCTATCACTGTGCTCACTACCAATGATATGCAGACTCCACTCACTACTGCAACCAACACTTTCTGTTTTCTATTCACTCTATCACCTCTGTCTCTTTTTTAGACATGAATAGTTATAAACTTTTCGATTTTGGTCTCATTCCTTGGAATTGGTATTGAAATCTATCCTTCGAATGAGAAAATACAAGATACCAACTATCGATCAATTCTAGGGTCGAAGCTTTTTCTCTTTTTCCAATACCAATTTGCACGTACACGATTAGAAAAAAAGAGTAGTAACATGTCTATATGCACTGTGGAAGATTGTCACAAAATGTTGTTACACGTGTAACATTCGTTCAGCTGTCCAGAAGATTTAAAAAGGTGAATTGTTACGTGTACGCTTCAATAAGTGTATTGTATTTGTTTTTTAGACATTCTGTGGTTTGCCCATTTCTCAATCTGACTGCTTTATAAAAAATATAAATTCCTACTACAGAGATGGTAAAATAAAAGAACATGAACACAACAAACAAAGGAGACGGTAACCCAAGGAATACAACCGAAAAACCGCACGCTGTAAGGATATTGAAGCACACTAATTTTCTGTAATCTCTCATGTTCACCAAATGTTCAGCAAGTGACAGCGGTATGTCAACAGATTCTGCAGCAGGGTTCGAAGATTTGACAACCCATCCAAAGAGAATGTAAAGAACGATGGTAGTTGCAATGGGGAGATATCCCGGTATCCTCCCCCCGTAGTAGCCATACCCGAAAAACATTATCGAATAGAGGGCAATCATATAAATGACCATTATCTTTATGCCTTTGCCTTGAACACGAAGCGAATACACAGAAAAATGATGGTACGTACGTGCTTTCCTGTATAAGAGATAAATCAATGTGTAAGTACCTCCTAGAGCTGCTAAGGCTAACAAGAGATCTCCCTGGTAGTTGACAGCCATAAAGGCAGAGCCAATCACATAAATTACGTAAATATATCTTTGGTTAGATTTTGTTTTCATCAGAAAGGGGATATGACTTGGCAGTATTCGCCGGATTAACGGAGTTTCTGACTCCACTGAAAGGATTAACAACTGAAAGACAAGTATTGGTAACATGAATGATAAAATAGGATGCCAAAAAAAGACTAAGGCTAGAAATTCTCCAATTCCAATTCCTAGAAAGGTCCCCACCATGGGACCTTCTGCACTATAGCCAATCCACAAAACCTGGGTAATCCAGGATTCGTACATACCAAATAAAACGCCAAATAAATAGAGGTGGACAGGCGATGTCTTTTTCATCCGTAAAGCTAGATTAAAAAAGAATAAGACATGAACCATGTAAAGAGGGAAGGTCACGAGGAGAGACCATACATTGAAAAACCATAACTGGGAAGCCCCCGAGAATAATTCAGCATACAGCATGGATAAACAGCCAATGAGAAGAAAGTAAATCCATTGTTCTCTACTGCTCGGAGCAACTGTAAAGTGAGCTCGTGTGTTTTCAGGTTCCATGTACAGTATTATAGCACGAGTATTTAACGTTGACTTGCAGTTGCTGTCTTTGTGAATATTGTGGAAATTTTGTCTGGAATGTTACACGTGTAACATGGTTAATATGAAAACTATTTCTACTTTACCTATTGACCAGTGTGCTCCAATTAGTAACCTCTCGCCAACATCTTTTCAAAAACCTATATAACCATGAGAAAGAAGATATGAACATGAGTGCAACGTCTGAAATATTGTCAATGGAAGAGCTCACTCAAAAATTCAAAAATGAATGGGTAGTTGTAGAGGTAATAGAAGATGAATTTGGCGAGCCAAAAAAGGTAAGAGTGATAGCTCATAGTAAAAATAGAGATAAAATCTACAGGAAGCAAAAAAAGGTAGAAGGGGATATTGCTATCTTCTATACAGGAGAAATTCCAGAAAAAGATTATGCAGTGGTGTTTAATGAATGAATCACGATTCAATCAGAAATCTCCAGTTATTGCATTGTTTGCCAGAATTGAGGGTGAAAAAATTAACCAATTCCAATACATAGGTAGCTCGTTTTCCTTATGTGCACCGCAAACAAAACGTGACAACCAACAGAAACTTTCATAAGAGAAGGTTACTATACAAAGCGATGATCATTCGACGACTGGAAACGCCTGAAGATTATGAAGCTTGTGGGAATACGATGAAAGAAATCTGGGAATTTAATGAACGTGATGTGATACCCTCACATTTGTTGAAACCCATCAATGACCAGGGAGGGTTGGTTCTGGGAGCATTTGAAAACGATGAAATGGTTGGCATTCTCGTAGGATTTTTAGCATATCACAAAGGGATGCTCCATCACCATTCACATGTTACCGGAGTTTTGCAACAGTACAAAGGAGTAGGATATCAGTTAAAACAAAAACAGCGAGAATTTGCTTTATTCCAAGGATTAGACCTGGTAACGTGGACCTTTGACCCTTTACAAAGTTCCAATGCTTATTTCAACTTTGCAAAACTAGGTGTCATCTCCAATACGTACTACAAGGATTACTACGGGGAAATGAGAGATTTCTTAAACGTGGGATTAGCTTCTGATCGATTTTTGGTAGAATGGTGGATCACTACTGATGACGTTATACAACGAGTGAATGGTACATTCCAGCAGCCAACCATGGATAAAATTCTTTCTCAAGCAAAAATTGTTAATAAAACTGAGAAGAAACAGGAATTCAGAAAAAATGTATCTGTTAATCTTAATCTGGACAGCAAAAAATTATTGATTGAAATTCCTTCAGACATCAATGCCATGAAGGACAAACATATGACATTAGCGCAAAAATGGCGAGAAGAGACAAGAATTATCTTCGAAACGTATTTCCCAAAAGGATATACTGCTTACAATGTTTTATCTGAAATCACAGAAGGGGAAAGAAGAAGCTACTACTTGTTAAGGAGAGATAACCATGAAAATCCAAAAGATTGAATTACGAGTTGTGGAGATTCCGTATGTCCATCCATTTGAGACCAGTTTTGGCAGAGAAGAGAAAAACCAGGAAATCATTGTCAGGTTACACAGTAAAGATTTGGAAGGATTCGGCGAATGTGTTGCTTTAGACAAACCTTATTACTCGTACGAGACTGTACAAACAGAATGGCACATTTTAGAAGATTTCATCATTCCAGACGTTAAAACCAAAGAATTTGAAACGCCAAAGGATGTCCAAACAATTTTCAAGAGGATCAGAGGCCACTTCATGGCAAAAGCTGGGATAGAAGAAGCTTTCTGGGACATCTTTGCAAAAGAGAAAAATGTGTCTTTGTCAAGGCTTTTGGGAGGTGTTAAATCCACAATTGACAGCGGAGTCAGCATCGGCATTGATAAAATGGACGTTCTTCTTGGTAATGTCAGTAAGAGATGGGATGAAGGGTACAAAAGGATAAAAATAAAGATCAAACCCGGGTGGGATGTGCAGGTGGTCAAGAAGATACGAAAAGAATTTGGTGACATACCGTTAATGGTGGATGCGAATGCTGCGTACACGCTGAAAGATAGTAATATCATGAAAGAACTGGATGGGTACGGGTTAATGATGATCGAGCAGCCCTTAAGTTATGACGATTTATACGATCACGCAGTCCTCCAAAAAGAGTTACAAACACCTATATGTCTGGATGAGTCTATAAAATCAGTAAAAGATGCAAAAATTGCTTTAGAATTGGAAAGCTGCAGAATCATTAATGTAAAGCACGGAAGGGTTGGTGGATTGTTACAAGCAAAAGAAATTCACGATTTGTGCTTAAGTCAGAATATACCCGTGTGGGCGGGG